>Ga0272441_10000756_pt1 | contig 71899 bp, 68 predicted proteins | sample SSMProp6N_FD_193582 | JGI IMG/M metagenome (GOLD analysis project Ga0272441, IMG submission 193582) | Marine sediment archaeal communities from Little Sippewissett salt marsh, Falmouth, MA, United States - SSM-Prop-6N | ecosystem: Environmental > Aquatic > Marine > Wetlands > Sediment ...
CCCCCTTATTGTTCTATTATCTTTCGCTAGTTTTCTATCCCGAGATCGCTGCCTCGGCCTTGATAATAGGTGCTCTCCCGGCAGCCCTTGCATCATCATCGATAACAGACATATTGAAAGGCGACGTGAAGATATCCTTGGTCGTAACGGTGATCACATCGCTCATCGCTCCCTTTTCCATTCCACTGCTCATCAGAATTTTCATAGGTGTGGAGACTGATGCGAACGTCTCCGACATGTTGATAATGCTCTCAGAGGTTATTTTTGTTCCGTTCGTCTTGGCAATCGTGACAAAAAAATATTTTCCAAAGTTTGTCTCCAAAACAAAGATGTATTACTCATCGATCAATATATTTTTGTTGTTCTTGACAGTTTTCGGACCTATAGGACATAATTCATCATACATAAAAGATAATTTGGATATCGCCATCTCAATATCATTGTTCTTCTTTTTCTTAGCTATAATTCTTCATGTTATCGGATGGTATATTTCTTATAAAAGACCTTTAGAACAAAAAATATCATCGACTGTAGTTGTTTTTTACAACAACATAACCCTTGGGATCGTATTTGCTTCAAACTTCTTCTCACCGCTTATCACATTGTCGGTAGTCCTTTACAATATCCCCTGGTGCGTCATGTTGGTGCCTCTGCAATACGCGCTTAGGAAACGTATTCATTACAACCTTCACAGCAAATAATTTTCAAAGAATAGGTACAACTTATATTGAACATATATTTTGCCAATATTATCAATCTAAATATCCAGAAAAATAACAACTAGAAAAAGATTTTCAATTCAACGTCGATTACTATGATAAGATATATTAGGGATTAATTCATATCTATCCCCTATGAAGCTTACGGTCCTCGTAGATAACAATACACTGGTCGACCATTATTTCTTTGCCGAACCAGGACTTTCATTTTACATCGAGCTTGGTGATAAAAAGATCCTTTTTGACCTTGGTTATTCAGATGTTTTTCTCAGGAATGCCTTTAAGATGGGCATTTTGTTAAATGATGTTGACAATGTCGTTTTTTCCCACGGCCATATAGACCACACGGGGGGACTCATACATTTTTCCAATATGATGGCGGAGGCCGCTTTGGAGGGAAGGCAGTTCAAATCTCCGGAGATAATATGCCACCCACTCGCATTGGATGCAAAAATAGATGATGGTTTCAGTTTCATAGGTTCCCCTCTTTCAATGGAACACGTCAGGTCCTTCTATAAAGTGAGATTCTCCAAGGACCCCTTGTGGTTAAGTGATGATCTTGCTTTCTTGGGAGAGATAAAAAGAAAGCATCCCTTGGAGGGGAAGGCGTCTTTTGGAAAGATAGTGGTGGATGGCAAAGAGGTCGATGACAAACTGATGGATGATTCCGCTTTGGCATATAGGTCGGATGACGGTCTTGTGGTTATCACAGGATGCTCCCATGCTGGCATATGCAACATCATCTCCCAGGCCCAGAAGGTGTTCAAGGAGGACCATGTAAAGGATGTGATTGGGGGATTCCACCTTATAGATCCATCTCCTGATGTAATAGAGTTCACCAAAGAATTCCTCAAAGATAACAACATAGGGTGCCTGCATGCATGCCACTGCACCGATCTTAACTCTAAGATATCCCTCTCAGATGTCTGCGTCTTACATGAGGTTGGCGCCGGAATGAGCTACACATACTGATCGGGTCTTCTATTCCACCATCATGGAATTGAGAACTCCATGGCATGAGCATGAAGTTGCAACAGAAAAGGATTCTCCGGATGCCATATCATCAAGCGAGTCAAGGAAAGACTTCACGTCCTTACCAAGTATGCCGCCTACGCCCCCCTTGTCGTTCAACAATAGGCTGTGCAGTATGAAGCTTCTTGTGCACGCACCATTTACGGCATCTTCAAGCATCATGTACATAGGCGTTTCCTTCTCTCTGCCCGTTATCGGGCAAACGTGTGGCTGAGGGCAGTGCTCAAGGCACATCTTCCCTTCTTCCATATAGCTTGAGACGATTATCGATTTATCCCTGTCAGCGATGAGTATTAGGTCATCATCAAGCTTTTCCATGGCGAGATCGAAAGCTTCCTTGAAAGGCCTCACTGTGAAGCCCTTCCTTTCGAGTATTTTCATTGCTGCCAGGGCCATGAGGTGTCCGGGCGCTGCAGGCACCAGGATGTCGGGGCATCTAATTGAGAAAACGTCCCCTATTATGTCGCATCCGTCCGCCTGTAGGTACTGGACCTTTCCCCTGAGGTCAAAGTCCACCTCATCCAGCGACCTGACCCTTATGTCCGCCATCTTACTTGCCCTGCATTCGGGAAATGGATCTATTATCAGTGTTACAGAACCTTGGTCCCTTGAGAGTGCGACCGCCTTTGAACCAAAGTTCCCGCCTCCTATGCAAGCCGTGAACTCGACTCTGTCTATAAGCTCCATCACATGAAAGTCAGATATAATGCATATTAAGATTTCTGTTATCCATTTCTAAAGAAAACTAAATTGGAAAAAAATAAGACAATATTTTTATATTCATTAGGGCCTCCTAATATAGGGATTTCAATGAGAATACTAGCTCTTCATTCGGATTTTATAAGATATGAGGTAACCAAGCGCACCAAGTTCGCTGAGGAAATAGACGATGGCCTCAAAAAGAACGAAATGGAAGAATGTCTTACCGTTTTCACAAGCGTCGAAAAGGAGGACATGACGGACATGGATGCCATTGTGGCTGAGGCCTCCAGGCAGGTCAGGGAGATAGCGCAACAGGTCAAGGTCGACTCGATATTCATCTATCCATATGTGCATCTCACATCGGACCCGTCAAGCCCAGAGTTCGCAAGGGACTTCTTTCCCCTATTCGAAGAGGAGCTTTCAAAGGACTTCAAGGTGAAGCGATCGCCATTTGGTTATTACAAGGCCTTTAACATCTCCTGCAAGGGCCATCCGCTCTCGGAGCTCTCAAGGGAGATACACATATCACCCTCTGAGAAAAAAGAGGTAGTGTCAGAGGCTCTCGCTTCCGAGGAATCGATTAAGTCTCATTGGTATATGCTTGCCCCCGATGGCGAGCTCACTCCTGTGGAGGAGTTCGACTTCAGCGGTCATGACAATCTTAAGAGATTTGTGGATTATGAGATATCCGGGACCAGGGCGGCAGACAAGGAACCGCCACATGTCGAGATAATGAAGAGGCTCGAGCTCGTTGACTACGAGCCGGGTAGCGACTCGGGAAATCTGAGGTGGTATCCCAAGGGCGCCCTGATAAAGAGGCTTTTGGAACAAAGGGTCTCCGAAGTTATACAGGCCTACGGTGGAATGGAAGTAGAGACCCCCATCATGTACGACTACGAACACCCTAAACTATCAAGATACCTGCACAGATTCCCAGCAAGGCAATACACCGTGATGTCGGGGGACAATAGATTCTTCCTGCGATTCGCGGCATGCTTTGGGCAGTACCTCATCAAGCATGACATGACGATATCCTACAGGAATCTCCCTCTAAAGCTATACGAGCTGACACACTTCAGCTTCCGAAGGGAGCAGAAGGGCGAGCTTTCCGGGCTCAGAAGGCTAAGGGCATTCACCATGCCCGATATGCACACGCTCGTAGGGGATATGGACAAGGCAAAGGAGGAGTTCTTCAATCAGTATAGGGAATCTATAAGATGGATGGATGCCCTCAACGTCAACTACGAGGCTGGGATCCGCTTCGTGAGGGACTTCTACGAACAGAACGAAGACTTTGCTAAAGAGCTTGTGAAGGAGCTTGGCCGCCCGGTCTTGGTAGAGATGTGGAACGAGAGGCCATTCTACTTCGTCATGAAGTTCGAGTTCAACTTCGTCGATGCAATCAACAAGGCTTCGGCCCTATCGACCGTACAGATAGACATAGAGAACACTGAGAGATTTGATATCAGGTACGTTGACGAGGATGGAACGGAAAAGTATCCGCTGATGCTACATGCCAGCATACCGGGCGCGATCGAAAGGAACGTTTATGCGCTTCTTGAACAAGCCCACATGGACTCGCTGAAGGGAAAGAAACCTATGCTGCCCGTATGGCTAAGCCCTACTCAGGTCAGGCTGATACCCATCAATGAGGGCCTTGTTCCCTACTGTGAGGACCTGGCGTTCAAACTGGGCAGGGTCCGGGTCGATATCGATGACAGGCAGGAGAGCCTGGGAAAGAGGATCAGGGGGGCTGAGAAGGAATGGGTGCCCTACATCATAGTTGTGGGCGAAAAGGAGAAAGCGAGCGGAAAGCTTCCGGTCAGGGACAGGTCAACAGGCGAACAGGCAACAATGGAAGCGGATGAGCTTGCGCGTGAGATCGCCTCCAAGGTGGAGGGTCTCCCGTTCAGGGGCCTTTCATTGCCGTTTTTCCTCTCGAAGAGGGCGAGATTCAGGTAGAAACCAATACTAATTTATATTTTTCTTTCTTCTCTTATCTTTGAATGTACAGGAAAACAACATACCTCTTCATTGTCAATTCCATAAACAGATTCCTCAACTTTTTCCTAAGGATCGCGCTCAGGGCCGTTCTAGGGGCCAATGGATTTGGCATTATCGCGGTCATACTTCCCGTACAGAATCTCATACTTACCGTGACGTCCTACGCCACAAGCCCATCCGTCTCAAAGTTCGTTTCAGAGGATGAGGCCAGCGGCGAGTTCAAGGACCTCTATCCCTTCGCCTTCATTTTCGTAGGCGTTCTATTGTTCATATTCGGGTATCTTGCCGCCCCGGGCTTTGCGTCGTTCCTCTCCGAGGACTTTGGAGAGGAGATCGTCACGCCTCTGAGGGTCATGTTCCTGGGCATACCGTTCGGCGTTTTGTTCTCCATTTTCACAGGGATATTTTTTGGAAAGCAAAGGGCCAAGATGGTGGCGATAGCGCTGTTCATAGTGCAGTCCTGCACCATTGTCCTGGCCTATGTGATGGGGATTGAATACGGTGTCAGCGGCTCTGTGATATCGTTCTTCATGGCATATGCCATCGGAACTGCGTTCCTATTTTTCAGACTGGGACTGGGACGAGGCTGGTCGCTGGATTGGGCAAGGGCCAAGGCAATGTTGATGTTCTCTATGCCTGTAATAGTTACATCACTTGCGATAGTGACGATATTCCAGGTGGACATTGTGGTGCTGGGCCGTTACTATACGACCACCGAGACATCGCTGTATGGGCTGGTGACACCCACAGCTAGGCTCGTTCCGGCCTTTGCCGTGGCCCTCTCTTCAATGCTTCTTCCCAAGATGTCATCCCTGAAGGCCACCAACTCCCACGAGGAGATTGAGAGCACGTTCTCAAAGGCCTTTGAGGTGGGATTTTTGGTATCATTGCCATTTGCTCTGCTCATCTTCTCCTTTGCCAGGGAGATACTCTACGTCCTTTTCGATTCTGTGGATGCGACGCAATCCCTGATGGTGCTCTCGATAGGGATGTTCTTCTATTCCATGTACTATCTCATCTCTTCATCGCTTCAGGGCCTTGGCAGGCCGAGGATACCGATGTACATACTTACGTCCTGTGCAGTATTGGACGTGGTCCTTTGCTTTTTACTTATCCCGGACAATTCACTTCTCGGCGCTGCGGGGGCCACAAGCATCAGCATGTTCACCGCATTTGCAATGATATTCATTTACTCAAGGCCAAAAACAGTTCCTAAGGTCTTGAACGTTGCAAGCGTGATCCCTCTCCTTTTGTTCGAGAGGTATGTAGGCGTCTTGGATGGAAAGGTGTTGACGCTTTTGGTATATTCGCTGGTAGGTTTGATATATTTATATGTTTATAACAGGTACAATGGCGTCTTGGATGTGGTGATCAATGGGTGAGGAGAAAATTGTGTTCATTGGCGGGGGGGCCGCAGGGGCCACCGCCGCACTTGAGATGAGAAAGCTGATGCGCGAGGCAGAGATAACGGTGTTGGAATCGGGTCCGCACCCTCAATATTCGTGCTGTGCCCTGCCATTCGTCCTGGGCGGAGAGATAGGGTCCTACGAAGGGATAATCGTCTTCGAAGAGGAGTTCTATCGCAAACTGGGAAAGATCGATCTCCTGTTGAACGAGACCATCAGCAAGATAGACAGGCAGGGAAGGAAGGTGCACAGCCAAAGCGGCGTTTACGAATATGACAAGCTCGTGATTGCCACCGGAAGCTATGCATTTGTTCCACCAATAAATGGCATTGAAAAGATACAGCTTGGTAACAGGGTGTTCACTTACAAGTTCATGCCAGAGGCCAAAGAGCTGGATGCCCTAATACAAGATTCCGGGTCCTGTCTTGTGGTAGGGGCCGGACTGGTGGGCCTTGAGGTGGCTGACGCCCTCAGCAGGAGGGGTGTCAAGGTCACCGTGGTCGAGCTATTGCCCACTGTGATCCATGTAATGCTAGATGAGGATATGGCCAAACTGGTCATCGAAGATCTCGAGGGCCTTGGAATAGAGCTTTTCTTGGGTACCAAGGTACAGCGAATAGAGGAACTAGTTGATAAGGTGAGGCTGCTCACGTCCAAGGGGGATTTCGAAGCTGACGCCTGTGTGATCGCAAGCGGTGTCAGGGCGGAGACATCCCTGGCAAAGGATGCCGGCCTCGAAGTTGACAGGGGAATAATCGTCGATTCTCACATGCGCACCTCTGACCCGGACATCTATGCCTGCGGCGATTGTGTCGAGACATTGAGCGCCATCTCAGGTAAGAGGGTGCTAGACCAATTGGGATCATCCGCTGTTAGGCAGGCGAGGGTCGTGGCTGCCAACCTCTCGGGAGAAGCTGTCGAATTGAAGCCTACACTGAGCACATCCATCACCCATATAGGCGGGCTCGTTGTGGCGGCAGTGGGCATAAACAAGAAGATGGCCATGGACCTGGGATTTGATGTTCTTACAGCAAGATTCAAGGGAAGCTCCCTCCCTGAGTATTACCCTGGAGGGAAAGATATGGTCATCAAGCTGATATTCACCCCCGAAAAAAAGATACTGGGGGGTCAGATAGTCGGCAGCGAAGGCGTGCTTGCACGAATTGACACGCTGTCCGCTGTTATGCAGTGTGGCGGTGACCTGGACACCCTTCATTACATGGAGACGGCTTACACACCGCCCATATCCCCCACGATAGACCCGCTATCTTTGGTAGCAGGGGTGGCGCTGAAGAAGTGTGAGAAATCTAAAAAAAAGAGATAGTGCCCTCAATTGTATTGAGGGATATATATCGTTGGCCTTCCCATGTCAATTGCCATCTCATTGAGCCTTTCCACCCTCTTAATGGTGGGGGGGTGAGTGGAGAGAAGCGTCATGAGCGACTTTGCCCTGAACGGATTTACAATAAAAAGGCTGCTGGTGGCCTGATTTCCGCCCCTCATAGGTTTTCTCATGGAAGCGCTCTCCAGCTTGATGAGTGCATTCGCAAGCATGTCGGGCTGTCCGGAGATCTCGGCACCTTTCCTGTCCGCACCGTACTCCCTGTCCCTGGATATGGCCATCCTTATTACCATTGCCGCAAGAGGGATGAACACTATTAGGAGTATCATCCCTATAGCTCCTGCACTGCTGTTGTCGTTCCTTCTCCTGCCCCATGACATCCACCAGCCCATCTGGCCGAGGTATCCTATTATGCTGGCGATCACTGCCGCCAGTGTGCTGATGAACATGTCCCTGTTGAGGACATGGCCAAGCTCATGGGCAAGCACCCCTCTGAGCTCTTCTCCGTCAAGGAGGCTCATGGCACCTTCGGTGACTGCCACAACAGCTTTTTCCTTGTTCCTTCCCGTTGCGAATGCGTTGGGGTTTTGAGAAGGTATGATAGCTATCCTGGGCATGGGCATGTCGGCGATCTGGGTGAGCTCCCTTATCATCTGGTAGAGGCCGGGATACTCGCCCTCCTCGACGATCCTTGCCTTGTACATGGACAGAACTATCTTGTCGCTCTTGAAATAAGAAACTACATTTATCACCATTGCTATTGCAAAGGCGAATGTCAAATATGGCAGGGGGTCCCCGCCTATGTAGAGCCCCAAGGCTCCTGCCGCTAGCATTAGCAGGGCCGTAAGGGTGCCCATTAGAATTGCTGTTTTCATTTCCTAGACCTTAAAAAAGCTTTATTCGTTCTTTGCGAACATGCCGACCTTCTGAGTCTTTCTGGGAAGCCTCTTGGCATCGATCACAATGAAGTCCTTTATTGCATGCACTGCATTGAAAGGGATCAGGCACATGCCGTCCTTGTCTGTCACAAGGAGGTTCCTAATATTGTCGTTTGCAGGTTCTGCGATCAAGGCCGTAAGTTTTCCCGTGCTCTCGTCGGCAACCAGGTCATAGACCATTCCGATCTCATGTCCCTGTTCTGTTACAATCATTCTATCTCTTAATCGTGATGTTACTATCTTACCCATTTTAGGCCTCCATCTTCTTAATTATCAATTTATTATCATTTTTATTTAAATTATTTGTGTTAAAATTAAATAAAAAGAGGATTTTGGCATCAATGGTATATTACCGGTGCCTCCTCTATCCCAAATCCCCTGTCGTAAAGCCTTAGCAGGTCCTTGTTCAAGGAGGGTCTGATCTTTTGCATCGCCTTGACGAAGTGGGAGCGTTTCACGACCGAGGCATCCTCGTTCTCCCTCAAAGCTATCATTCCGGCCTCCCTGCAAAGCCCTTCCAGGTCCGCGCCCGAATAGAAGTCCGTCTCCATTGATATCTTCTTGAGGTCCACGTTCTTGTCAAGCGGCATATTCTTGGTGTGTCCCTTGAGTATGCTCAGCCTGGCCGCATCGTCCGGCGCCCCAACGTTTATCATCAGATCGAATCTTCCTGGCCTCAACATCGCAGAGTCAACTATGTCGGGCCTGTTAGTCGCGCCTATGACTATCACGTTGCCAAGCTCTTCCAGGCCGTCAAGTTCCGTGAGCAGCTGATCAACTATCCTCTCTTCGACCTTGGTGCCGACCTCAGCACCCCTTCTTGAGGTCACAGCGTCTATCTCGTCGAAGAAGACAATGCTCGGGGACACCTGCCTGGCCTTCTTGAATATCTTCCTTACGGCCTTTTCGGATTCCCCGACCCACTTAGAGAGGAGCTCGGGCCCCTTGATGGATATGAAGTTGGCATTGGACTCCTTTGCCACTGCCTTGGCCAGCATGGTCTTTCCACATCCGGGCGGTCCGTAGAGGAATATGCCCTTTGGCATACGTATGCCCATCCTGGTGAACTTCTCAGGGCTCTTTAGAGGCCATTCCACGGCCTCCACAAGCTGTTTCTTGACATCCTCCAGGCCTCCTATGTCCTTCCATGTCACATTGGGCGTCCTGACAAGGACCTCCCTCATGGCGGAAGGCTCTATACCTCTCATAGCCACCTCGAAGTCCTCTTTCGTTACTTCTAGCTCCTCGAGTATGTCTGAGGGTATCTTCTCCTCAAGATTCAATTTTGGAAGTATGCCTCTGAGGGTGTTCATCGCAGCCTCCCTGCAGAGCGCCTCAAGGTCTGCTCCCACGAATCCGTATGTTATCTTTGAAATCTCATCTAGAACGATGTTCTTTGAGAGCGGCATGCCTCTTGTATGTATCTGCAGAATCTCCTTCCTGCCCTCTGCGTTGGGAACGCCAATCTCCAGCTCCCTGTCGAACCTGCCGGGCCTTCTAAGGGCGTCATCCAGGGCATCAGGACGATTGGTGGCCGCGATGACGATCACCTTGCCCCTACCCTTAAGTCCGTCCATAAGGGCCAATAGCTGGGCAACGACCCTTCTTTCGACCTCTCCAGTGACCTCGCCCCTCTTGGGGGCGATGGCGTCTATCTCATCGATGAATATGATTGCCGGCGCATTCTTCTCGGCCTCGTCAAAGACCTTCCTGAGATTCTCTTCAGACTGCCCATAGTACTTGGACATGATCTCTGGACCGTTGATGTTGATGAAGTGGGTGTTCGTCTCCGATGCCACGGCCTTGGCGATAAGGGTCTTTCCAGTTCCTGGCGGCCCTCTGAGCAGCACACCCTTTGGAGCCTTGATGCCCAACCTGTCGAAAAGCTCTGGATGCTTGAGAGGAAGCTCTATCATCTCCCTTACCTTGTCGATCTCCTCGTTGAGGCCCCCTATGTCATCATAGGTGATCGATGGGAGCGTTAGCTCCTTGAGTTCCTTGGCCTCTGGTATGACCTCGATCTCCGTCGCATTGGAGACCTGCACTATGCCTTGGGGTTGGGTAGACACCACGATGAATCTGATCTCTCCCAAAGCGAATGTGGAGTTCTCGAAAAGCCCTTCGAAAAAGTCCTCAAAGATGGATTCCTTGAATGGCGTGTCCTTGGACTTTCTAACTATGCTGATGACATCTCCCTTGAAAAGCGGTCTTCCGATAATGTTTTGTCTCACCCTGTTGCCAGGTATGCTGAAATGCACTCCGGACTGGGTCGGCGCGAGCACTATCCTCTTCGCCTCCTTGACCTCAGCCTTAGCGACCTTTATCAACTCGCCCATCCCGGTCTTGGCGTTCTTCCTGATGAGGCCGTCCATCCTTATGATGTCAAGCCCCTTGTCATTTGGGAATGCATCCACGACTATGGCCGCAGTGCTCTTCTCCCCTACTATCTCAACAACGTTCCCTTGGGTTATGCCCAATAGCTGTTGGAACTTCTTGTCGATCCTCACGATACCCCGGCCGACGTCTTGCTGTACAGCCCCCGCAACCTTGAGCGTAATTGATTTCTTTATATCTTCTGGCATTGATTTCACCATGGGTAAATATGACTAATGATAGCGATTTGGTATTTCCTTAACATTTTGTAAATTTAAATGTTTCGGTAATGCTTTTTTATTATTGACAATATGGGGAAAATCCTAAAATAAGGCCGTTTCGAACGGAATGCCCCAGAATCTTAGATATATTAGAGATGCGAACACTATCAATGAGACGAACATCACTGCCCAGTCCCTCCCGGACATATGGATGGTGTTTATGTAGGTCCTCTTTCCGTGACCGAAGGCCCTGGAGTCTATGGCAATGGCCAGTTCCTGGGCCATCCTTATGGCGCCCACAATCAGGGGCGCGAGGATTGGAACGTATTTTTTTATCCTGCTGGCAATGTTCCCCTTGTCCAGCTCAAGGCCGCGAGACCTTTGGGCGTCCATTATGGTCTGTGCCATGCCTGCCAGTGTAGGTATGTACCTTAGCGCTATTACAAGGGTCAGGCCATATTCGTAGGGCAGTCCCATCGTAGTGAGCGCAGATATGATGTCCTTTTGCTGTGTCGTGGTCAAAAGGATGAACGTTGCGGATATCATGGTCAGTATCCTGAGTGCCATTGCGATGCCTATCAATATGCCGTCATCGGTAATCTTTATCTTCCAGAACTCTACCAGGATGTTGCCGCTTGTCCTGAAGAAGGGCCACATTATCAGTAGGATTATCACTATTGGGATTATTGGCTTTATGTACTTGACAAACGTCCTGGCAGGGACCTTTGCCCCGAATCTGAGAAGGATGAAAACGGTCGCAAATATGATCGCTAGATGCTCTGCCCTGGTGAACAGGATACCTGATATAAGAATGAAGAAGGAGATGAATATCTTTACCCTCGGATCTATCCTATGGAAGAAGGAGTCATGGTCCATGAACATGGAGTATTTGATCATTTGCCCCCCTCCATCATCTTGTTCACAAGCTCATCTGGCGTGAGATTGAATCCCTGTCCCCATGCAATGGACAGCTTGAGCGCATACGGCTGTTCCAGGAAGGTCTCCTCTAGAGCCTCCTCGTCCATGAAGATGTCCTTGAGGCCTCCGTCCCTTATCACCCTGCCGTCCTTCATCAGGACGACGCGCTCTGCCACCTGGGAAACCAGACCCATGTCGTGTGTGATGAGGATTATTGTCTTTCCACTGTCCTTGAGCCTGCCTATCAGGCTGACCATGGAGTTGACGCTGTTGTAGTCCAGTCCTGTCGTTGGTTCGTCCAATATCAGGACTTCCGGTTCCGAGATGATTATGGAGGCAAGCGCAAGCCTCTGCTTCTCTCCTCCCGATAGGGACATGGGGTGCGTTTCCTTGTAGCTTTCCAATCTTGTGAATGCCAGCACCTCGTCTATCCTCTTGTCCAGGTCCTTTGGTTCTTCCTCAAGATTTTTTGGGCCAAAGGAGAGCTCCTCCTCGACCGTATCGGCAAATATCATATGGTCCGGGTTCTGGAACACGAATCCTACCCTTTTCGAGAGCTCGGCGATGGTAGAGTCCCTTACGTCCTTGCCATCCATGAGCACGCTGCCCTTTGTGGGTCTCAATAGGCCGTTTATCTGCTTGATGAGCGTTGTCTTGCCCGACCCGTTCTCGCCCAGTATGGCCACACACTCGCCTTTTTTGATGGAAATGTCAATTTCATTGATGGCATAGGCGTCTGACTCCTCATATATGTAGGAGACCCCTCTGAACTCTATGAGATTCAAAACAGCAGCTCCCTGGCATCCTCAAGCGTTGTGCAGACCTTGGGAACCTTTCCTTCCTTGTGAAGCCTGTAGGTTATCTCCGCCACCTCTGGAGGCCTGATGCCGATCTTTTGAAGGGATTCCACCTTTGCCAGGATGTCGTGCGGGTCGCCATCCATTATCATCCTTCCATCCTGCATTACCATTACCCTGTCCACGTTCTCTGCCAGTATGTCCGTCTCATGCTCAACGAGCACGATCGTCATCTCCATTTCATTATGGAGATCCTTGATTACCTTGAAGACGTCCCTCTTCCCCTTCGGGTCAAGCTGTGAAGTGGGTTCATCGAGGACCAGGGCCTTTGGCATCATCGTCAGCGATGCCGCTATGGCGATCCTTTGTTTCTGTCCTCCGGAGAGGCTGAACGGGAATCTGTACTTGTAATTTTCCATCCTCACCACAGAGAGCGCCCAGTCTATCCTTTCCCTGATATCCTCTACCGCTATTCCAAGATTCTCCGGGCCGAATGCAAGCTCTTCCTCCACAGTCATGGCAAAAAGCTGCGTCTCAGGATTCTGAAGCACTATCCCTATGTCTCCAGCGAGCTGGTGAGGTTCCGACTTGAGGGCCTCCTTTCCAAAGATCTCCACGTTCCCGGATACCTTGCCCTTGATCGTGTGTGGTATGATGCCGTTCAAGGTATAGCAAAGGGTGGACTTTCCACATCCTGAGGGCCCTATGATCCCCACAAACTCCCCCTTATCGACATTGAATGACACATCCTTGATGATGTCCTTGTCCGTGTTGGGATACTTGAAAGACAGGTCCCTTACCTTGATAGGGGGCATAAGTGTTGTTAAAAACGTTCTATTTAAAAATATATTTACATTTTATCAATTTTGAAATATACAAAGATTGTTCATTCTGTCAATTATTCAAAAAATATCTTATATTTATAATTCATTTTCTTTCATAGCTAAAAAGTTTTATATATTTTTGATTTAACTTAATAATAATCAATTGATACTTTCTAAAGGAGATTATATGCTTGATGTTGTTGTTATAGGTGACATTAATATGGAGACCAACATAGACGCCACTCCGTCGCCCAATCGCAGCCATTATGACATAGGAAGCCTTTCCGACAGGATCGGGGGCAGGGCGATCGACATATCAGTCCTTTGCTCTCATCTGGGGCTTAGGGCATCCCTCGTCAGTTCGATCGGCATGGACGCCTCGGGCATACTTTCTATCCTTGAGAAGTCCAACATAGATTACTCCCACCTCATAATTAGCGAGACAAAGACTGGAAAGAGGATAAATATCGATACCCCGGGCAGCAACATCTCATACATATTCAGGGGAGCCAACAGGCACCTGTCCCCCAGCAGCATCGATTATCCTTTCCTAAAGGGTTGCAGGATGGTGCACATATGTCCCGGAAACATTGAGATGACAAGATCGGTACCTGGGATAGCTCGTGAGACCCTTGTGTCCTGCCATCTGGACCGCTCCTGCCCCATCGATATCCTGAACGAAAAGATGGATTTTGTCTTTATCGATGCCAGCGATGCCTTGGCCTTAACTGGAAAGGGCGATGTTGCCGAGGCGGGAAGGGAGCTTTTGGGGAAAGGTCCACTGCATGTTATCCTCACCGACCGCGGCAAGGGGGTTGCAGTGTTCACAGAAGGGGAAGGTCTCGCAATAAAAGCGCCTATCGACATGGCGTACGACGCCACAGATTATGATGAGTCCTTCTTCTCGGGATTCATTTACAGATATCTCAAGACATCGAATCTGAAGAGCTCCCTCTCCTTTGGGCTTGCATTCCAGTTACTTTCACACGAGCAGGACAAAAAGATCTTGTTCCAGGATGTTGATATTATAGAGGACAAGATGTATTCCATCATGAGGTTAAACAATGAATGAAGAACTTATTTCCATAGCCAAGGATATTGAATCAATGAAGATAAGGGGCGCGGGGCGAATTGCCGTGGCTGCCGCAAAGGCCCTTAAGATAGCCTCAGAGAGCTCAAAGGCAGGCAGTCTGGAAGAGTTTTCAAGGGAGATCAAGGAGTCGGCCAGATATTTGGTGCATACCCGCCCGACCGCCGTTTCACTTCCCAACTCGGTAAGATACGTGATGATAAACGGACTGAGGCCAGATATTGGAGACTTGGAGGAGCTGCGGCTGTCCGTCGCTGGAGCGGCTGATGCTTTCATATCAAACGCTGAGAACGCCCTCAAGCTGATAGGCGATTTCGGCGCTAATCGCATTCTTTCCGGTGACAAGATAATGACCGTATGCAACTCCAATGCGGCGATAGAGGTAATGAAGCGCGCCAACCAGCAAGGCAAGGACATAGAGGTATACGCCATGGAGACCAGGCCAAGGTTCCAGGGAAGGATAACTGCCAAGGCTCTTGCAAAAGAGGGTATAACCGTCAACATAGCCGTGGACTCTGCAGCAAGATTCTATATGAAGGACATGGACCATGTTATAGTGGGGGCGGACGCAGTGACATCCAATGGCGCGGTCGTCAACAAGATAGGCACTGCCACGTTGGCAATGGCGGCCAGGGAGGCCAGGGTCAGGCTGATGGTGGCGGCCGAGACCTTTAAGTTCCATCCTGAGACGATAGTCGGGGAGCTTGTGGAGATAGAGGAGCGCGCACCTGAAGAGATAATACCCACAGATATCATGGAGGAGTTCAAGGGCATCAGGGTGAGGAATCCGGTATTTGACATAACACCGGACGAATATGTGGACATCATAGTGACCGAAAAAGGGATCATCCCTCCCCAAGCCTCATTTTACCTGCTCACACAACTTTACGGATGGCGCCTTATGGACGATGAACCTTGGGAATAATATGTTCATTTCTTAGAATATTATTCTGTTTAGATATTAATTTTTTTTTATAATTTAATTCAAACTTAAATCTTTATGATATAATTCAAATAAGTTTATAAATAAAATCCCTGATTTATTATGGGGGAGGGTTGTGTATGCATGAGGTCCTTATCAAGGCATGTAGCGATAATAGCTTTCTTATCGATGTTGCCAAGGACAACGGTGTCGACTACAAGGTTTTGCAATTAATGCCGACCTTCAATGGCAGGATTGGAGGTACAATGCTATGCGAGTTCAATACTTGTTCTGAATCCTTAGAGCAGATAATCGACTACATAAACAATTACAGTTCCGAATCAATGGGCACCGTTGAACATTTGGAGATAGATAGGAAATCTGAAGAGGAATACTACCTGATGTTAAAGATGGGATATTACTTCGGTTGCGAGCTTTTTCTGCGGTCAGGCTGTCTTTTCAATGGCTGCTGCTGTAGTAAGAACTGTTTAATGGTCGATCTTTTCACATGTGGCAATGATTCTCTTTACAGTTTCATAAGAACGCTCAAGAACAGGAATTACAAGGTCGACATAGTTAAGAAGAGGAACTTCGATCTGGGCGGAAATCTTACTATAAGACAGAAGTGTGTTCTTAAGAAGGCATACGATCTAGGATACTTCGACATACCGAAGAAGGTGTCCCTCAAGGAGCTGTCGAACGAGATAGGCGTATCTCCTTCAAGCACTGACGAGATCATCAAGAGAGCTCAAAAGAAAATCATATCAACTTATCTATTGAAGTGAGGATATGGCAGTAATAGCAATTCCCTTGAAGGATAACAATGGCATGGATTCACATGTAAACGAGCACTTTAGCAGATCTCCTTTTTTCATGATATACCTGGATTCTGAAAAAGAGCATAAGATAATAGAGAACTCTGCAGCGTTCACGCCAGGGCATGAGGGCACGATAGACCTGCTCAAACAGAATGATGTGGAATCCATATTGTGCTCAGGCATCGGCCCAGGGGCCTTGGACTACGCCCAAGAGCTGAAAATGAGGGTGTGCTTCGGAAGGGCAAAGAGCGTCGGAGAGCTTCTGGAGATGAATGATAGGGGAGAGCTTGAGGATGTGATCGACGGATCGCCCTGCATATAGTGCTATAGTTCGCAATCGATCCGGTCTATGAGGCATTTTGTCTGATCGTCTATATGCCTTATCATGAGCTCCTTGACCTTTGAGCGGGAGATGGATGCGTAAGTATAGTGGTATCCTCTCTTCAAACCTCTCTTCTTTCTTATTATGAGCCCTTTGCCCATCAAGGTTGAGAGCGCCTTTTGAATGGTGCTCCTGTGCTTTCCTGACCTGTTCGATAGGTCCACTGCAGAGAGGTTTTCATCAAACAATAAAAAAAGTATGCTGGTCTCAAGCTCGTTCAAGGACAAGACCCCTGAAACCAGTTCGTATATGTCCACTCCCTCTATCTGATTCGGAGAACAGAGATTCTTGCTGAATGGATTGATCATATCAAACGTACCTTTCAACAAATTGCATGAGCATCTGTTTCGATACGGCGCCTGTAAGCTTGTCCACTAATTTTCCATCTTTGAAAAGCATAGATGTGGGTATTGACATAACATTGAACTTCATGGCAGTGTTCCTTGCTTCGTCCACATTCAGTTTTGCCACTGCCACCTTTCCTTTCATATCCTGGGCGAACTCTGCCAGGGTAGGGGCGAACATTTTGCATGGCATGCACCATTCTGCCCAAAAATCCACCAGGAGCAGCTTGTTCTCCTCAAGAAGTTTATCAAAGTTTTCATCGGTTGCTGTAATGGGATGAGTTGCATCATTGTCCTTGTTCATCATTTCTTCCATCTTCCTCTTCCTTATCTCTTCTATGTCATCCATGGGCTCACCAAATGTAATAGAATTAATGATATTTATAAATTTAACTATTAGCCAATCATCAACTATTCACATATTTAAGAAATGGATTTATTGAAGGCATCTGTTCTCTTCACAGAAGCGACCAATGCATTGTGATGCCATGATAATAAAGGATGCACACACATATTGTGACCAAGGATTCAAAAAGGTTGATATATCTATCGACGGGAATGGCAGGATATCTGATATCGGCCCATGTCTCAAGGGGGATGAGGTTTTCGATGCGGGTGGCCTTATCGTCCTACCCGGCCTTCATAACAGTCATATGCACGCCTCAACCTCCCTCATAAGGGGGTTCCCAGTTAATGGCGGCCTCGATTCCTGGGTAAGCAGCATCCTTTGGGAGTTTGAGAAGGACCTAACCCCCGGAGAGGTGTACTCGGGGAGCCTATATAGCATATGCCAGATGCTGAGGTCAGGCATCACATACTTCGAGGATATGCATTTCCTTGAGACTGAGGTGCTGCGGGCATGCGAGAATGCAGGGATAAAGGCAAGCCTTAGCGAGGCTGTCATGGACAGGAACGGATGGGGCAGAAAAAAGGCCAACATCAGGACATCCCTAGAACTTGCCAAGATGGCAAAGGGGTCAGAGCTTGTCGATGCGAAGCTGGGTATCGTGTCGGTAAGGATGTGCTCAGAGGAGCTGATAGACGCTATCTCGCAGACCTATGCCGAACATAGTGACATATTCGGAGGATTTCACCTGCACATGGACGAGACATCTCAGGATGGGGATTTCTCCAGAAGCGAATACGGATGCCCTCCTGCACAGTTCTTCTTGGAAAAAGGCGTCTTGGGCCCTGATACCACCATCGCACATTGCGTCCACATCGATGACAAGGGGATGTCCATACTATCAAAGGCCGGATCCCGTGTGGCCCTCTGCCCCTCGTCGAACATACGATTAGGTTCCGGAACACCGCCTGTAAGGGAGATGATGGAGCGGGGCATAAGACTTTCCATAGGCATCGACTCACCAGCAATAAACGACGGATATGACATCTTTTCCGACTCCAGGCTGCTGGCCTCAATATCAGGCTTATCGTCAAGGGAGATGTTGGGGATAATGCTAGACGGCTCTGTTGTCAAACCGGGCATGGATGCGGACTTGGTGTTCCTGGACAGGAGGGATGCCCTTCCGCTTGGGGGCCTGGATGGTCACATCTGTCTATCGATCAACTCAAGGAGCGTTGTCCACACGATGGTCCAGGGAGAATTCGTGGTCTTTGACAGGGAAGTGCTCACATTGGACGAGGCTAGCGTGTTCAATGATGCCGAGAGGGCCTCAGCTTCTGTCATTGACAGGCTCGATATCCTTTAAACCCTTCTTGAAAGGCGGCCTCACCACTCCCTTCTCCGTCACTATTGCCGTGATGTTCTCGTTTGGCGTTACGTCAAATGCAGGATTATAGACATCTACCTCTAGAGGGGAGTTCTGTACGCCCTTCCAGAATCTTATCTCGTCCCCGTCCCTTTCTTCTATAGGTATCTCATCCCCACTCTCCATCTGGTAGTCAATTGTGGATGTGGGGGCCGCAATTATCATTGGGATGCCATGGTGCTTTGCCAGGACAGAGAGCGAGTATGTCCCTATCTTGTTGGCGGTGTCCCCGTTCGATGCTATCCTGTCAGCGCCTACGACTATCTTCTGTATCTTGCCCTGCTTCATTAGGAAACCTGCCATGTTGTCAGTGATCAAGGTGGCGGGGATGCCCTCCTCTACCATCTCCCAGGCAGTGAGCCTGGAACCCTGGCACAACGGCCTTGTCTCGTCAACATAGACATGTATCCCCTTTCCTTCGCTGTGTGCCGACCTTATGACCCCTAGGGCGGTGCCGTAGTCGACACATGCGAGGGCTCCGGCATTGCAATGGGTGAGCACGCCATCGCCATGCCCTATCAGGGTGGAACCATGTTTTCCTATGGCCTCGTTGTTCCTTATGTCCATCGATGAGATGCGCTCTGCGTTCTTTATTAGCCCCTCAAGCGTCGCACTCGCGTCATCGTATCCATCGATGATCCCTATCTGTGATTCCACGCCCCATTGCAGATTGACGGCGGTCGGCCTTGCCTTGGACACCTTTTCAGATGTCTTTTTCACATTTGACCTGAAAACTGATATATCTAGGCCGAGGTTCTCTTGGGCAGCCAGCACCACCCCATAGGCCCCGGCGACTCCCAGCGCCGGCGCTCCCCTCACCCTCAATGACTGGATGGCCTCGATCAGACAATCGACCTCTCCGCATTCATGTATCACTAGCTCTGCAGGCAGTCTGGTCTGGTCTATCATCTTCACCAGTCCGTCCTCATAAAAAATAGTTCTCATATTCGAAAAGCGCAGTTTGACATTATTTATCTTTTCTGCCGCATCATGCCTGCCAGCACTTGCGTTCTCCTTCTTTTGCCTGCGATCTCCTTGATCACCATCGTGAGGAAGAACATGGCGCCTGAGAAGATGACTATTGTCGCGCCTGATGCAAGATTTGCATAATAGGATATGAGAAGACCGCATGAAGTGAATATCATGCCCGCGATTATCGACAGGAATATCATCTTTTTGAGATTATTTGCAAACATCCTGCTCGTAGACGCGGGTATCGTAAGCAGGGCTATCACCAGTATGACCCCCACGACCTTGATCATTACCACTATGGACAGCGCCACAAGACACAGAAGAAGGATATATATGCTGTTTGTTGGAGCGCCCAGCACATGCCCGTACTCCTCATCGAATGTTACCAGCAAAAGCTCTTTGTAGAACAATGCCACGATACCTAAAATGATAGCACAGAGAATGGCCATGATGTAGAGGTCCTGCCTGCTCACCGCCAAGATGCTGCCGAAGAGGTAGCTGAAAAGGTCTATCGCATACCCTTTGCTCAGCCCCACGAACACTATCCCCAGGGCCATGCCTATCGCCCAGAGAATGCCGATCGTCGTATCCTCCTGCATGTTCACCTTCTTTTTTGAATAGCCTATTGATATCGCGGCACCCAAGGAGAAGAAAAGGGTGGTTATTATCGGATTGAAGTTGATAAGGTATCCGAAACCTATGCCACCGAATGAGAAGTGGGCTATGCCTCCGCTAATGAACACTATTCTCTTAAGCACAACGTATACGCCTATCGTGCCACATATTATGCTGGTGAGAATGCCGGCCATGAAAGCGTTTCTCATGAACTCGTATCCCAGTATGTCCAGCATCAGTGTTCCTCCAGCACCCAGTGGGGTTGCCCATGGGCTATAAGTTCCACGGGGCAGTGATATACCTTCTCGAAATCCTTCTTGTTTATCTCCTTCTTCCCATGGTAGTATAGCTCCTTGTTGAGGCATGCTATCGTCTTGACGTAACTTGAGATCGCTGTGACGTCGTGGCTGATGATTATGATGGTCATTTCCTTGTTGAACCTCTTTAACATCTCATAGAACTCAGTCTGGACAGTGACATCGATGCCGATGTTAGGTTCATCAAGCAAAAGGATCTTGGGCCTGTTCACCAAAGCCCTGGCAATGAACACCCTCTGCTGCTGGCCTCCCGAGAGATTGGATATCTCCGTATCCTTGTAATCGAGCATGTCCACGCTTTTGATCGCCTCTAGCGCGGCCTTTTCGTCCTCCGGACCAAATCTCTTTCCCAAACCCCTGCTTGGATATCTTCCCAGCCTGACGACCTCAAATACGGTGATGGGGAAGTTCTTGGGTATCTCCTTTCTCTGCGGAACGTAACCTATTGAGCCTCTTGTCTCCTTGACAGACCTTCCTAGAATCTTTATTTTACCCATCGAAGGCTTTACCAGGCCCAATATTGCTTTGAGGAGGGTCGACTTTCCACCCCCATTTGGACCGATTATGCCTAGGAAATCGTTCTCATAGACATCCAGATCGACATTTCTCAACACCACGTGGTCGTCGTAGGAGACCCATAGGTCCTTGATGGATATAAGCGACTCCTTTTCCATGGACTAGACCAACCCCTCCACCAAGGCTTCAACCATCGTTCTGGTGTTTTCAATATAATTGCTTGAGAGCGGATTTATGGAAACGACCACACCACCTATCTCATTTGCTATGACCTTGGCGTCGTTGTCGCTGAACTGAGGTTCCACGAATATCACACTTATTCCGTTTTCCCTGGCCTGGTCCACTATGTTGGCCAATCTTTCTGGACCGGGTTCCTTACCTTCTTCCTCAATTGGTATCTGCACTAGTCCGTAATCCCTAGCAAAGTATGTCCAGGCAGGATGGAATACAATGAACATCTTTTGGGAATCGATCCCTATCCTGTCCTTGACAAACATATCAAGTTCATTCAGTTCATCTAGATACTCTTCCATGTTCTCCCTGTAATAATCCTCATTTTCAGGGTCTATGACAACTAGTGCATCGTAGATCTGTTCAACCCCCTTCTTGGCTATCTCTATGGACAACCAGAGGTGGGCATCGTAGCCGTCGCCCCTGGGTATGAGATCGACATCCTTGGATATGTCCACAATGTCAAGGTCTGAGTTGCTTTCCACTATCTTGTCAGCCCAGAACTCAAGGCCTACTCCGTTCTTTATCCATATTCTCGCCTTGCTGACCTTTATCATCTGCTCCGGCGTTGGTTCATAGGTGTGTGGCGACTGGCCCTCGGGAACCAGTATGGTGACATTGACCATTTCACCGCCGACTGCCATGGCCCATTCAGAATATGGAGGTATACTGACCACTATGCCTATCTTGTCAGATTGATCTTCCTCAGATATACACGCTGTGGTAGACACGATCAGTATAAACAGTATGCAGCAGAAATACCTCTTCATTAAACTCCCATCTATAATATTATTAAGATTAATAAATTTATTTATTAAATATTATACATATTAATTAATAATTATTAATAATTTTAATGGAAAAGATATTAATATCCTTAATAACTATAATATGTATGGCTGTAGTGAGCGTTTCATTGAACGACAAGATCCTCTCTGAACTCGATAACCTTCAGGACAACATGGGATTCTCTGGTCGCTCGGAGGTGATCAGGACTGGGGTCAGGATGTTGCTTGAGGACTATAATTCTAAAAGGAAGCTTACAGGAGAGACAAGCTGTGTGCTCATTATCATCCACGAGCAAAAACACGAAAGCATTCTCTCAAAGATCAAGCATACGCACGAGGAGCTTATCCACACCCAGATCCATACTCATGTGATAGACAGCAGGTGCCTTGACATATTCATTCTTAAGGGCAGGGGGGAGGAGGTAAGGGAGATGGTCAACAACCTTCAGACCTCAGGCAAGATGGATTACATTAATCTAGTCGTCACTTGAGCTTTTGTAACTCTTGAATCCATATTCTTGAAGTTCCCTCTCAATGACTTTGACATCACTGATAACATACAGGTGCCCGCGACATTTGCAGTCGCTGGAACCAAATCTTTCCACAACATCGTGATTTTGTGATAGTTTCTGAGAGAACGCACATTCCTCGCGGACATCGGAGGGCTTGATGTGCACAGAGGAGACATTCCCGCCTTCAAGCAGATAATCTATGTGCCACCTGATATTCTTTTCTTGCCGCAAGTGTCTTGATATCCTCTGTTCCAAACCGCCCATGGCCGACCCAACATAGGCATATGTCCCTTTTTTGAATTTGATAAGGCCTAGCTTGCCAACTTCTATTTCAGCATTATCATTTAGCGCGATGAGCAGGATGTAGCAACCTTTCATAGCTTAAGATTCTTCAAGGCATCCAAGACGTTCCAATCGTAGGTCATTACGGTCTTTATCGCCTTTATGGCGCATTGAAGCTTTGTGTCTTCACCAATACCTTCACGTCTGAGGTCCTCTATCACCTTGTGGTAGTCAGCTGGATCAGTAAGGACGCACACCTCTCTCCAGTTCTTCACTCCAGACCTTATCAGACTTACACCCCCTATGTCCATCGAGTCAAGTGGGGGGCCATCTTTCGTTCCCAGGGGGATCAGGTTGACAGCCAACATGTCTATCTTCCCTTTCGCGATATGGTGGTGTATGTCTGGATGAAGCGTCTTTATCCTGCCATCCAAAAGCTCAGTGAATCCTGTTATCTCAGAGGTCATCTTGGTTTCGATACCTCTCTCTTTCAGATGCTCATAGGTGCCGATTGTACAGATAATGTCATACCCGTTCCTTTTCAGGCCATTGGCAAGGACATCTATCAACTCCTTGTTATGAACGCTAAGAAGGGCTATCATGGTATTCAATGTCCATTTGCATCTTTAATGCCTTTTGGCTATATTTCAGAGTCCCTCTCAAGGAGAGCACCGCACTCAGGGCATTTCAGGACAAAGCAAACTTCCCCATCAATATGTATGGTCTCATACCCACAGTTTGGGCATCTACAAAATCCTCTGACCCTTGATCCCCCACCAGGGCCAGTTTCATCATCGTTGTGCATTCAAACCCCATATCTACTATAGAGTTCATATTATATAATTTTAATGAATTACATTCATTTTTCAGCGAACAAAATTCCTAACACAACTTTTGACAGGGCCTGAACAGTCGTTTATAATTCTAAAAAATAGATAATTATATATTATTGATTCAACAATTATGAAATGTAGGTTATTTTTTATGAAACTCACCGTCCTATCAGTGAAATGGGGCCATAAGAACGTTTATGGCATCAAAAAGACAAACTCAGGTTGGTATGTTAGATACGCTGGCATAAGTGGTGATTGCAACGATAGGGGGGAGCCATATCTTTTCGACCTATTGGACCGTGATTACATCGATTACCCTGCTTCGCTTGGAGACTATTTTTCTTATCTTTGGGAAGGTTCCAAGGGAAAGGGGAACGACTGGATACAGGAGCGCCTTGACGAGATATCCAGGATGCTGATGTCAGAGGGGCCCTATGAACCAAAGGACGACTTTTGGAAGGACATCCATATACAAATTTAATTACGAAATCCTTATTAAGATGTCATCTTAGCATAGTTATGGATATATTCCAGCTTGCAAGGGAATGCACAAGCAACGTCAAAGAACACTCCAATGAGGATTTTTTCTTGGTATCTCACATGGATGCCGACGGCATATCTAGCTGTTCAATAATGTCCACAGCCCTGGAAAGGGCAGGGATAGAGCACAGATTCAGGTGCGTCAAGATCAATGAGATATCCGGTCTGGAACCTTGCGAGAACATGATATTTTGCGATCTTGGGAGCGGTCAGCAGGATACTCTCCAAAAATGCTTTCCAGACTCCAACATCACCATCATAGACCATCACCAGTTTGTTGAGTCGAGTTACAAGTGCCACTTCAATCCGTTCCTGGCCGGCGTGGACGGCGGGAAGGAGATATCGGGGAGTGGCATGTCATATTTCTTTGCCAAGGCGATGGACCCTTCAAATTCCGACCTGGCGCCCTTGGCCATAGTGGGGGCTGTCGGAGATATGCAGAACATATGGGGGAGCCTTGAGGGCATGAACACTAGGATAGTGGCCGATGGCATAGAGAACGGCACGGTCAGCGCATCTCCGGACCTTCGGCTTTATGGAAGATTCACAAGGCCCCTATACAAATCATTGCAATACTTCTCAGACCCGCCGGTACCAGGCGTTTCTGGGAACGAGTCGAACTGTATTGCCCTATTATCCTCACTTGATATACCTTTGAAGGAGGACCAGTGGAGGACACCCTCCGACCTCACTTTGGATGAAAAACAGAAATTGGGGACCGAGCTAATTAGGAGGATCATGAGCAAACTTCCTTCGGAGTTCATATCCTTGGCACCCAAGCTGGTGTTCGGTGAGTCCTACACGTTCGAGGGGGAGGATCGATACTCGCCCCTAAGGGACGCCAGTGAGTTCTCCACTTGCTTGAACGCGGCCGGCAGGAACGGCGCGCCAGAGATAGGCGTCGAGGTCGCAAAGGGAAACAGGGGCGTTTACTACGACAAGCTCATGAGCCTTCTCAAGACGCATAGGAGAAAGCTCGCAAGGAGCATAGGCCTTGTGGAGTCCAGGGGCATAGAGCGCCTTGACAATCTCCAATATTTCGATGGCACTGGGATCTCCGACACGTTGGTCGGAACGGTAGCTGGCCTTCTGCTGGGTTCTGATGGCACAGACCCCTTCATCCCTCTGATAGGGTACACGCCATCTGATGACAGGAACATGAAGATATCACTTAGATGCTCCAAGCTCTTGATAGGCAAGAAGGTAAACATGGGCTCGATACTTAGGGACACCTCAAGGCAATATGGAGGGGAGGGCGGCGGCCACGCGTTCGCATGTGGCGCATACATACCCCATGAGAACATCACTCACTTCTTGGATGATGTCTCCAAAAAGATAGGAGAAGCAGTCTGTTGAAAAGGACAGAGATGATGTTCTTAATTAAGTATAATATTTTATTAAAATATTAATAGCTAAATCGGTAGCATATTCTCTATTCCTCAGCATAGTTCCAGTATATTTTTTCCAAACCGAAAAGTTTAAAAAGGGAAAGGATAACACAATGTCCGGTACGGCGGTCAAAGCGGGAGGGATACACCTGGTCTCGTTCCGATCCCAGAAGTAAAGTCTCTTAGCGATTCGAGTGGTACTGCCTTTGGTGGGAACCTCGAGACGCTGCCGGCCACTTACCTCAACGTTGCATGCCCGGGTGGTGTAGTCCGGTCTATCATACAGGACTGTCACTCCTGTGACTCGGGTCCGAATCCCGGCCCGGGCGCCAATTGATGGTGTATTAGGTGTTAGTTGATAAAGTGGAGATGATTGAGACCTTGAGTTTTAATAGTTTTGGCTTCATATATGTTGGTCTCAGCGAAGCCACTCCTGAAAAAGCATGCAAATGGGCCTGTAGCTCAGTCTGGAAGAGCATCTGGCTTTTAACCAGGTGGTCGCGGGTTCAAACCCCGTCGGGCCCGCTCTTGCTTAGTTGTTGATTGTGATATGGTAAAGGTTGATGTTGAAATGAGCAAAGTTGATATAACTGATAATGATTTAGTCCCCGAACATATTCCCTTGTCCGAAGAGGAAGAGGAAGAGTTTTTGGAGAAGTATAGAATAACGAGAAATAATCTGCCATTGATCAAATCCAGCGACCCCATCATCAAAGCGTTAGAGGAAAAAAAGAACGAATCTATGAAGGGAAAGATTATTAAAATCATCAGGCACAATTCTCCAGCCGGCGAAGGTATTTATTATAGGTACGTAATAGATTAGGAGAGATAAGAATGGATGGATGGCCAGTTATAAAATCCTTTTTTGAGGCTAAGGGATTTGTGAGACAGCACTTGGACTCGTATAACGATTTCGTTACAAGAGGCCTTCAGGAAATAATTGATGAAATAGGCGTAATAGAGACGGATTTTGATGAGTTCAATGTCAAGTTCGGTAAGATAAATCATGGCAATCCAGTGATCAAGGAGGCCGATGGGTCGAAGAGAGTGCTATATCCGTCCGAATGTAGGCTTCGTGGCCTTACGTATTCTGTCCCACTTTATCTCGAAATGTGCGCTGAAAGCCCCGACGGCGACCTGAGCGAGGCCGCTGAAGTGTTTATCGGGGACCTTCCCGTCATGCTCAAATCAGTTTCATGCATTTTATCCAACAAGGACGATCAGGACCTTGTCAATCTAGGCGAGGATCCCAACGATCCAGGTGGTTACTTCATAGTGAACGGTACCGAAAAGGTCATAGTGGCCATAGAGGACCTCGCCCCCAACAGGGTGCTTGTCGAACATGACGACAGGACCGATTCATGCATATCAAAGGTCTTTTCCACAAGACAGGGATTCAGGTCCCTTGTGAAGGTGGAAAGGAAGAGGGACGGCATGCTGGACGTCTCTTTCCCGTCTGTTCCGGGGAAGATACCCTTTGTCGTCTTGCTAAAGTCACTTGGCATAACATCCGACCAGGACATAGTGATGGCAGTCTCCGGGGACCAGGAGATACAGAAGGAGCTTTTGGACAATCTGGAGAACTCATTGGAGATCACGACAGAGGAGGAGGCATTGGACGTGATAGGCAAGAAGGTCGCGATCGGCCAGTTGCAGGAATACCGTCTCAAAAGGGCCGAGGACTCTGTCGACAGATACCTTCTTCCGCATATCGGCACATCCAAAGAGGACAGGGTCAGAAAGGCCTACTACCTTGGCATCATGGCTGAGAGGGTGATCGAGCTATCACTTGGGAAAAGGGAAGAGGATGACAAGGACCACTACACCAACAAGCGCTGGAAGCTTGCCGGCGAGCTATTGAAGAATCTTTTCAGATTATCGTTTATCCAACTTACCAGGGACATCAAGTATCAGCTTGAGAGGACCTATGCCAGGGGCAGGTACGACTCCACCAGGCAAAGCGAGTTCATCAGGAAGTCCGTGCGTTCGGACGTACTGACTGAACGTATTAGGCATGCCATCGCAACCGGCAGCTGGCCCGGCGGCAGGACCGGCGTCTCACAGCTAATGGACTCTGTGAACTACATGTCAAGGCTCTCACATCTCAGGAGGGTCGTCTCACCGCTCTCAAGGAGCCAGTCTCACTTCGAGGCACGTGACCTTCATGCCACGCATTGGGGAAGGATATGCCCCAATGAGACACCCGAGGGTCCCAACTGTGGGCTTGTGAAGAACATGTCGCTTATGAGCGCCGTCTCTGTATCCTCCGACGAGGACGACTTGTTAGAATACTTAAAGCTCGTAGGCTTAAAGAAGCTTGAGAAGCGCTCTGGACCCAAGGTCAGGGCCTACATCTACCTCAATGGCAACCTGATAGGCATCCATGAGAACGGGCATGAGCTCGTTGACAAGATAAGGGAGGACAGGAGAAGGGGTTACATATCGCGACAGGTCAATGTGGCTTTCTATCCATCCACCAACGAGGTCCAGATCAATTGCGACGGAGGGCGCGCAAGGAGGCCTCTTATAATTCTCAATGAGACCAATCCGCTGCTCAATGATGAAATGATAGAACAGATCAAGAACAGGGACCTCAACTGGAACGACCTTGTCGAGAGGGGCATAATAGAGTTCCTCGATGCCGAGGAGGAAGAGAACGCTCTGGTTGCCATCAATGAGGATGAGATCACAGAGGCACATACACATCTGGAGATCTACAATGCATCCATACTTGGCATAGCAGCCAGCATAGTCCCATTCCCTGAGCACAATGCGGCTCCCAGGATATCATATGGGGCAGGTATGGCAAAGCAGGCTTTGGGTTTCCCGTCCGCCAACTACATGTGGGGCGTCGAGACAAGGGAACATCTCATGCACTACCCCCAGGTGCCGTTGGCCTATACCAAGATCCTAGATGCGGTAAAGTTCAACAGGAGGCCTGCAGGACAGAACTTCGTGGTGGCCATATTATCTTATTATGGTTATAATATTGAGGACGCCTTGATAATCAACAAGGGCTCCATAGAGCGCGGACTTGGAAGGACTACTTTCTTCAGGACCTACTCCACCGAGGAGCGCCGCTATCCCGGAGGTCAGGTGGACAAGTTCGAGGTTCCCGACCAGAACATAAGGGGATTCAGGGGCATAGAGGCATACGAGTTCCTCGACGACGATGGCATCATCAGGCCAGAATCCACAGTATCTGGCGGCAATGTGATCATTGGCAGGACAAGCCCGCCCAGATTCCTTCAGGAGCTTGACGAGTTCGGCATCGACATCGCAGGCCGCGGTGAGACGTCAATAGCTGTCAGGCCCGGCGAGGAGGGGACCATAGACAAGGTTATCATATCTGAGACCCAGGACGGCAACAAGCTTGCAAAGATAAAGATGAGGAATCAGCGCATACCTGAGCTTGGTGACAAGTTCGCATCGCGTCACGGACAAAAAGGGGTGATCGGTTTCATCATGCCGCAGGAGGACATGCCCTTCACAGAGTCAGGCATCGTGCCCGACCTCATAATCAATCCACACGCCATACCTTCAAGGAAGACCGTAGGTCAGCTTCTTGAGATGATCGGCGGAAAGGTCGGTTCCCTTGAGGGACGGAGGGTGGACGCCACCGCCTTCGACAACGAGGACGAACCCGACCTAAGGAAGGCCCTTGTAGAGAACGGACTAAAGCATTCGGGAAGGGAGACCCTTTACAATGGCGTCACAGGCGAGATGATGGTGGCCGACATATATATCGGCGTTGCCTATTACCAGAAACTTCACCACATGGTCTCGGACAAGATGCACGCTAGGTCCAGAGGGCCCAGGCAGATGTTGACGAGACAGCCGACGGAAGGAAAGGCAAGAGAGGGTGGCCTAAGATTTGGAGAGATGGAGAGGGACTGCCTTGTTGGCCATGGGGCCGCCATGCTGCTTCAGGAAAGGCTCTTGGAATCCTCTGACAAGTACAACGTCCTTGTCTGCAACAAATGCGGAAACCTTGCCATTTACGACAAGGTCAGGAACAAGAAGTACTGTTCAATATGCGGTGAGGAGATAGACATCCACGTGGTAGAGGTGTCCTACGCGTTCAAATTACTAATACAGGAGCTGGAGTCGATGCTCATATGGCCTAAACTGAAACTGGAGGACAGGGCGTGATATTATGAACGAGGACGAGATCATGCTTTTTGGGGCTCCAAAAAAGATAAAGGAGATATCCTTTGCCCTTTTGTCCCCAGAGGAACTTAGGAAGATGTCTGTAACGAGCGTTGTCTATGCAGACACATACGATGATGAGGGATATCCCATAATGGGAGGCCTCATGGACCCGAAGCTCGGTGTCATTGACCCTGGCCTGAAATGCCGCACATGCGGACTCAAGTTCGGAGAGTGTCAGGGCCACTTCGGCAGCATAGAACTCTCAAGGCCTGTCATACACGTAGGATACGCAAAGGAGATCTACGACGTACTCAAGGCCACCTGCAAGGAATGTTCAAGGCTGCTCCTGCCCGATGACAGATTGTTCTATTACCATGAGAAGCTCAGAGAGGAAGGAGTAAGGGGTAGCATAAGGCAGGGCATAATATCAGAGATATTGACAGAGGCGGCCAAGAAGAAGGGCGTTTTGAAGGACAACAAATGCCCGCACTGCGGAGCAGAACAGATCAAGATCAAGTTCGAGAAACCAACTTCATACAAGGAAGGCGACAAGAAGCTTACGCCATCCGACATCAGGGAGAGATTCGAGAGGATCACGGATGAGGATTCTGTGCTCATTGGTTGGAATCCCAACTCAGCCAGGCCTGAATGGTGCGTTCTCACCGTGCTGCCCGTTGCTCCGGTCACTGTCCGTCCATCGATCACGCTTGAATCAGGTATAAGGTCAGAGGACGACCTTACCCACAAGCTCGTGGACATCATCAGGATCAATCAGAGGTTAAGGGAGAATCTTGATGCGGGAGCCCCCCAACTCATCGTTGAGGACCTTTGGGAGCTTTTGCAGTACCATGTAACAACTTATTTTGATAACGAGGTCTCGGGAGTGCCCCCCGCCAGGCATAGGTCCGGCAGGGTTCTCAAGACCTTGACCCAGAGACTGAAGGGAAAGGAGGGAAGATTCAGGAACAATCTGTCCGGAAAGCGTGTTGACTTCTCCGCCAGGACCGTCATATCCCCCGACCCCAACATCTCCATCAACGAGGTCGGTGTCCCAGAGTTCATTGCAATGGAGCTTACGCTTCCCGAGAGGGCGACCTCCAGGAATATTCAGAGACTTAAGGAACTGGTGCTCAACGGGGCAGGCAAGTACCCCGGTGCGAACTATATCATAAGGCCCGACGGTAAGAGGAAGAGGGTCACTGACATCACCAGCGACATCCTGGCCGAAGAGGTCGAGGAGGGATATGTCGTCGAGAGACATCTTCTTGACGGTGACATCGTTCTCTTCAACAGGCAGCCTTCCCTTCACAGGCTTTCTATCATGGCACACGAGGTCAGGGTGATGCCGTACAAGACATTCAGATTGAATCTTTGCGTCTGTCCGCCATATAACGCCGACTTCGACGGTGACGAGATGAACATGCACGTTCCCCAGACCGAGGAGTCCCAGGCCGAGGCCAGAATACTCATGAGGGTGCAGGAACAGATAATATCTCCCAGATTCGGTGAGCCTGTGATAGGCGGCAGCCAGGACTACCTGTCCGGCGCATACCTGCTCACGAAGAAGGGCATGAAGTTCAACAGGAGCCAGGTCGACCAGATGCTCTATGTCTCCGACATAAAGAAGGAGCTTCCAGAGCCCGCTGATGTAATAGAGGGGAAACCATACTGGAACGGCAAGCAGCTATTTTCACTCCTTCTGCCCGACGACCTTAACATAGAATACAAGTCCAAGGCCTGCCAGAAGTGCGACAGGTGCAACATAGACGATAACAAGGCATGCAAATACGATGCTTATGTCCTGATAGAGAACGGCGTTCTTAAATCAGGTATCATCGACGGAGCCACGTTCAAGGCAAGGTCAACATGCAAGCTTCTGGACAAGCTTGTTAAGGACTATGGCACCGACGTAGGCAGGGTATTTTTGGATTCTGTCACAAAGCTCATTCTCTGGAGCAACTCCATAATAGGATTCTCCACAGGTATCGATGACGAGGACATACCCTCTGAGGGAATGGCCCTTATCAACAAGGTAATATTTGATGGAAAGGACAAGGTTAACAAGCTCATAGATCTCTACAAGGAGGGATATCTTGAACCATTGCCTGGAAGAAGCGTCGAGGAGACCCTGGAATCCAGGATCATGCAAGCGTTGGCCGAGGCAAGGGACAAGGCAGGAAGCATTGCTGAAAGGTACATGGGCATGGACAGGGGCGCTGTGGTCATGGCCAAGACCGGTGCCAAGGGAAACATGCTGGACCTTACCCAGATGAGCGCATCCCTCGGGCAGATGTCCGTGAGGGGGAGCAGGCTCAGCAGGGGTTACATAAAAAGGTCACTTTCATCCTTCGACGAGGAGGACATCAGTGCCGAGGCAAGGGGATTCGTTTCCTCGTCCTACAAAAAGGGGCTCAATCCAAAGGAGTTCTTCTTCCACGCCATGGGCGGAAGGGAGGGCCTTGTGGACACTGCCGTCCGTACTGCCCAGAGCGGATACATGCAGAGGAGGCTTATGAACGCCCTTCAGGACATGAGCGTTCGCTACGATGGCACTGTAAGGACAAATGACGATGTCATAGTTCAGTTCAAGTACGGGGAGGACGGTATAGATCCCGCCAAGTCCACGTACGGTAAGGCAGTGGACATCGATTGGGTCATACACAAGGTATTAAAATCAGGAAAGGGGGCATGAACAATGGTTTCCATGGATGTGATCGAGGCAAGGGCCGAAGAGATTCTTAGAGGGAGGGTCTCTGACTTTATTCTTGACGAAACGGTCCAGACTCTGGTCAAGTTCAACGATAACAAGCGGGACCTCACCGAGGACGAGCTCAAGGCGATACTTGAGGAGGTCTGCAACGAGTATGTTAAGGCCCAGGTGGACCCTGGGGAGCCTGTGGGGACCGTCGCAGCCCAGAGCGTTGGGGAACCAGGTACCCAGATGACCCTCAACACTTTCCACTACGCCGGTGTGGCGGAGATCAACGTCACTTTGGGTCTGCCGCGTATCATCGAGATCGTCGATGTGAGGAAGGACCCCTCAACGCCCGTGATGCTGGTGGCCTTGAAAAAGGAATACTCATCCACCAAGGAGAAGGCGATCGAGATCGCGCAGAGGATAGAGGGCACCACCGTTGAGAACGTATCTAGGGGTACCGCACTTGATGTCCTCAACATGGAGTTCCACATTGACCTGGACAGCGAGAGGATGGAGGACGCCGGGCTCACGATAGAGACAGTGGTCAAGAAGCTCAAGAAGGTAAAGACCGTCGAGAGCATAAGGCATGACGATGAGAACAACACCATTATCATTTCCCCTGGCCAGCTCAATCTTCTGAAGCTGAGGAAGTTCTCACAGAAGATAAAGGCATTGCCTTTAAAAGGTATAAAGGGAATAGAACGTGCCATGATAAAGAAGGAGGGCGAAGAGTACTTCGTCTACACAGAGGGTTCCGACCTTGCGGAGGTGCTCAAGATAGAGGGTGTCGACCACAGGCGTACGAGGACCAATAACATTTATGAGATTTATGAGGTCTTGGGAATCGAGGCTGCCAGGAACACAATTATAAATGAGATCCAGAAAGTGCTTGATGAGCAAGGCCTTGAGGTTGACAGGAGACATACCATGCTGCTTGCCGATGCGATGTGCCTGGAGGGGGACATACAGCAGATAGGCAGGCACGGTATAACTGGTGAGAAGGCCAGTGTCCTGGCCAGGGCATCGTTCGAGGTGACTACCGGTCATCTTCTGGAGGCTGCCAGGGAAGGAGAGAAGGACAGGCTCAATGGTGTGACAGAGAACGTAATAGTCGGACAACCAATACCGTTGGGTACAGGAATAGTGGACCTTATAATGAAGATGTCCGATTCTAAGGAGGTTTAAAATAGATGGACGTAGCTAGAGAGATCAGAAAGGCCATGGAGACCGGTAAGGTAATCATGGGGACCGACAAGTCCCTCAAGGCCTTGAAGAACGGCGATGCCAAGTTGGTCATCTATGCAAGCAACTGCGAAAGCGAGAGCAAGGATGATCTTGATTACTATTCTAATCTTGGAAACGTGCCTACCCTTCAGTACAAGGGAACGGGCGTTGACCTTGGCATGGTCTGTGGTAAGCCATTTGTCGTATCGATGATCGCGATCCTCTCACCAGGCGACTCAACTATCCTTTCTGCGGAGGGAGATTGATGCGTCTGAGGTTGGGTGCCGACGAGATACGATATATAGGCCTATTTGAAAGCATTACCGGTGCAACAGTAAAGGATTGCCTCGTGGAAGAGAACGATGATAACATAGTGTTCGTCGTCAAAGAGGGCGAGATGGGGCTCGCCATCGGGAAGAAGGGGGCAAACCTTGCAAAGGTAAGGGAAATGATAAACAAGGGAATTGATATCGTAGAATATTCAGAGGACCCGACCAATTTCTTAGAGAATCTGATGAAACCTGCGAAGATCATCAACATCAAGTACGCTGACAAGGATGGAAAGAAGGTCGCAAGCATCGAGGTTAACAAAAAGGACCGTGGCATAGCCATAGGAAGGTCCGGCAAGAACATCAAAAGGGCCAAAGTGCTCCTGAAAAGGCATCAGGCCGTCGATGATGTAATGATAATGTAAAGATTTATAAATCAACAGGCAAAAAAACGGATATTGTGATGATGAGGTGAATCAATGGAGAGTCCAAGAGGAGAATTTGCCGCACGTAATCTAAAAAGGAAGAGACAGGCCTTCAGATGGAAGGATATCGATTACAAGCGAAGAGTATTGCAGTTGAGCAAGAAGTCCGACCCGTTAGAGGGTGCGCCGATGGGAAGGGGGATAGTTCTAGAGAAGGTCCCCGTAGAGGCAAAACAGCCCAACTCGGCCATAAGGAAGTGTGTGAGAGTCCAGCTTATAAAGAACGGAAGACAGCTTACTGCCTTCTGCCCCGGTGATGGAGCCATCAACTTCATAGACGAGCACGATGAGGTCGTCATCGAGGGAATAGGCGGACGTAAGGGAGGATCAATGGGTGATATTCCTGGTGTGAAGTACAAGGTGACCAAGGTCAACAGGGTATCCCTCAACGAGATGGTCCAAGGCAAGAAGGAGAAACCTATTAGGTGATATTATGTCCGAACCATTTGAATTCAAAGTTTTCGGTAAGTGGAACACGGACGTCGATGTCAAGGACGAAGGTCTCAAGAGATACATAAACCTTACACCGGTTCTAATACCTCATTCTGGCGGACGCCACGAAGCCCACAGATTCTGGAAAATCAGGCAGAGCATCGTAGAGCGCCTGGTCAACAAGACGATGCGCTCCGGCGCTGTAAAGAAGAAGGTCAGTGGAAAGTTCATCAGAAGGGCAGGAGGCCTGACGGGAAAGAAGCACAAGGCCTACAAGACAGTAAAGGAAGCATTTGATATCATAAATCACAGGACCAAGAACAATCCCATAGAGGTCCTTGTAATTGCGATCACAAACTCGTCTCCAAGGGAGGAGACCACCACTATCGCCTATGGTGGAGTGAAATATCACCAGGCTGTGGACATCGCCCCCCAGAGGAGGATCGACGTTGCTTTGAAGAATATATCCTTGGGTGCCAATGCAAGGGCCTTCAAGTCCAAGAAGAGCTATGCCCAGGCCTTGGCCGAGGAGATCATTGCGGCCTATGAGAAGGATATCAAGAGCTTCGCTGTTGGCAAGAAGGAAGAAATCGAGCGTATCGCTAAATCAGCTAGGTGAAGTTCATGGGTAGAAAGGAAAAGATGGCAAAGGCTGCGCAGGTAATAATGCACCAGCCTGAGTTCATCAGGAACATCGGAATCGCAGCGCACATTGACCATGGAAAGACGACTCTGTCGGATAATCTCTTGTTCGGTGCCGGACTTATGGCCGAGGAGCTGGCGGGAAAGCAGCTGGCACTTGACTTTGACGAGCAGGAACAGGCAAGGGGTATCACGATCGATGCGGCCAACATATCGATGGTGCACGAGTTCGACAATAACAAATATTTAATCAATCTTATCGACACTCCCGGCCACGTAGACTTCGGCGGTGACGTCACAAGGGCCATGAGGGCCATAGACGGCGCCATAATCGTGGTCTGCGCCGTTGAGGGAAAGATGCCACAGACAGAGACCGTGGTAAGGCAGGCCCTCAAGGAAAGGGTAAAGCCCGTTCTTTTCATCAACAAGGTGGACAGGCTCATCAAGGAGCTCAAGCTCAGCCCCGAGGCGATGCAGGCCAGATTCATGAAGTCCATCTCAGAGATAAACAAGCTGATCAAGCAGATGGCGCCTCCTGAGTTCAAGGAGTCATGGCAGGTCTCAGTCACAGACGGAAGCGTCGCATTCGGTTCCGCATACACCAACTGGGCGATAAACGTTCCTTTCATGAAGGAATACGGCATCACGTTCAAAGACATCATAGAGATGACCAACAGGGGAGAGGAGAGGGAGCTTGCAAGGAAGGCACCCATACACCAGATCATACTTGACATGGTCATTCGTCATCTTCCCAATCCAGGCGAATCACAAAAATATAGGATTCCACAGCTCTGGAAGCATGACCTGGAATCGAAGATAGCCACAGACATGATGACCTGCAATGAGAGAGGAAATGTGGCCATGGTGGTCACCAAGATCAATGTTGACAAGCATGCTGGGGAGATTGCCACCGGAAGGCTGTTCTCAGGCACCCTAAGGATGGGCCAAGAGGTCTGGATCTCAGGCACAAGGCAGAAGAAGAGGGTTCAGCAGCTTGGTATCTACATGGGTCCCGACAGGGAGCCCATGGACGAGGTGCCTGCAGGCAACATAGTCGCAGTCACAGGTCTCAAGGACGCAGTCGCCGGTGAGACCATATCCTCGGGCCCAGAGCCCATAGAGTCTTTCGAGGCCATCAAGCACTACAGCGAGCCTGTGGTTACAGTGGCCGTCGAGCCTGAGAATCCAAAGGACCTTCCAAAGCTTATCGAGGTCCTTAGACAGGTAGCAAAGGAGGACCCGACACTTCAGGCGAAGATCGACGAGGAGACTGGCGAGTACCTTCTTTCCGGTATGGGTGAACTCCACTTGGAGGTCGTCGAGTACAGGATAAGGAAGGACAAGGGGGTCAACATAAAGACATCCGAGCCCATAGTCGTCTATCGTGAGTCTATCACAAAGGAATCGCCTGAGCTTGAGGGTAAGTCGCCGAACAAGCACAACAAGTTCTACATAATCGTAGAGCCAATGCCCGAGGAGGTCTACAATGCTATCAAGGATGGCACCATCCCCGAGGGAAGGGTAAAGGGCAAGGAGCTCCAGGAAACGTTCAGGAATCTTGGCTTGAGCAAGGATCTGGCCAAGGGTGTCGAGGACGTCTACCAGGGCAACATGTACCTTAACATGACCCGCGGTGTCGTGCACATAGGCGAGGTAAGGGAACTTGTCATAGAGGCTTTCCACTCCGTAATGGACAAGGGCATCGTGGCAGGGGAGCCAACTTCAAGGGTAATGGTAAAGCTTATGGACACAAAGCTTCACGAGGACGCCATCCACAGGGGTCCCGCACAGGTGATACCTGCTGTCAGGCAGGGCCTGTTCGCCACCATACTGTCTGCCGAACCAATACTCATGGAACCTATGCAGAAGCTTTTCACAACTGCGCCGCAGGACTTCATGGGGTCAATAACCAAGCTTGTCCAGTCCCGTAGGGGACAGATACTCGACATGTCCCAGGAAGGGGAGCTTACGACGGTCGTTGCAAAGACCCCGGTCTCTGAGATGTTCGGATTCACAAGCGACATACGTGGTGCGACAGAGGGACGTGCCCTCTGGACAACTGAGCAGATCGGTTTCGAGCAGCTTCCAAGGGAGCTTCAGAACAATGTCGTCCGCGAGATCAGGACGAGAAAGGGCTTGAAGCCTGAGCCTCCAAAGGTCGCAGACTACCAGAATCCACAAGGTTAGGTGCAGTGATCCTTAAAGGAGCAGTAACTGCATCTCCAATCCTTATTTTTTTCTGGTTCCTTTTTTTCATATATTATCTTCTTTACATCTTCTAGCGTTTCTTTCACGTCTTCCCTTGCGCGCTCGTCAACTATCACGGGGAGTATCCTGTCAAGATTGGTGTACTCTATCAGGCCGAATGGCACCTTTGACCCGAGATTCCTCTCGATCATGATGGCGTAGGCGGATATCTGGACCCTTTGCGAATCGGAGACCTCCCCCCTGAAATTGCCTGACTTGTAATCGATTGGGATGCAGATGTCCCCTACCTGTTCGTACCTGTCAATGCGACCCCTAAGGTCGAGCTCCCTGTCCTCAAGCATGCATTCCATCTTCCCTTCCGGGTACATCGTTTCCAGAGCGTTGGCAAGATCGGTCCTCTCGAGAGCGCGTTTCAGCTTTGCGGCCGTGGAGATGCTGTCGTAGTGAAGGTCGCGTTTGAGCTCGGATAGAAGCTCCATGGGGTCTATTCCCACCTCTTCCAGCTTTCTTTTCTCCTTGAGTATCGCGTTCTTGGCGCATTGGTAAGCATTATCGAATATTATCTTCCTGATGTCCTCTATCCCGTGGCCTTCCTGTACTTTATCTCCCAAAAGAATCTTCTCGCTCTTGGATATGTCCTCCTTCACCTTGTGGACCACTATCCCCCTGACCATCTGGGGTGTCGGGGGCGGCCTTATCTTCTTCACCTTCTTGAGATACACTTGGTAGGGGCACCATTTGTAGTCGCAGAGGTCAGTTACCGTTATCATTCTTGCATACCTCCTTGAACTCGCATCGTTGGCATCCGTTCTTGTTCTTGGGATATGATTCGGCAGACATTACATTCTCTGTGAAGGCCTTGATATCCTCCTTGTTCGATTCGCCAATTGGGAAGTAGGACCGTTGGCCCAACTTTAAGAAGTAGATGGATGAGAGCGGCACGTTCCTGTTAGTCTCCTCGCTTGTCAAAAGGGCATTGAACTTTGCGACCATTTCGCTGCCTATTTCGGAGCTGCCATCTAGCAACGGAACTGTCAATGATAATTGAGTGGGCATTGGAAAATCCCCCGTTCTGTCGATCAGCGTGACCGTTCCGGATATCCTGTGCTTGAAGTCCACTATCCTTCTCTCCACGTCCTCTGGAGGGTAAGCTATCATGCCAAGCTCCTCGCCATAGATACCATATTGCCCGATATGGGCCAAAGCCCTGTCCACGCGGACCTGTGTGAGCCCCTTGAGGGACCTACGCAAGTGTCGCTCTATGTCCCTGAAGTCCATGTCGCCTATTCTAGAGGAGGTCTTGGATATGGCTGTCGCCACCGACATGTCGCTGAGTGAGCTATATGCCCCATCAAGGTCTTTGACTTCGATAACGTTGTCCAATACCTTTCTCTCATTCTTGAAAAAAGCAACCCATCCTCTAAGGGTGAGCATATCCATGATATTTTCTTGGTCGAGTTCGGGCCTGACCCTCTCCACATACCTATAATAGTATTTCCTGGGACATTCACAATACGTCAAGGCCTGGCCGCTGGTGAGATGTCTTCCCAATCAATCACCGTCTATGTCCAGTGATATGTCTGATGCCATCACGGAATGCGTCAACCATCCCATGGATATTATGTCAACACCGCTTTCCGCGTAATCCCTAAGATTTTCTGGAGTGATGTTTCCCGATGCCTCGAACATTGCTCCTTCTAGCCCTCTGTCTTTTAGGATGCCTATGACGTTCTTTATTTCGTCAGGGGGCATGTTGTCAAGCATGATAATATCGGCATTTGCCTCAGCAGCCTCAATGGCCTGTTCAAGCGTTTCCACTTCCACCTCGATCTTCTTTGAAAATAGCGTATCTTTTGCTTTCTTCACGGCAGCTGTTATTCCCAGCACCTTGATATGATTGTCCTTTATTAGGAACATGTCATCAAGCCGCCACCTGTGAGGGTCCCCTCCGCCCGCCATGACCGCCAGCTTGTCAAGATAAGGCAATATCGTCTTTCTTGTCGCGGCGACCCTTACGTCGGGGCCGGCAATGTCCTTGCATCTTCTGGTGATTGTGGCTATGCCGCTCATCCTTTGAAGGATGTTGAGAATGGTCCTCTCTAGGGTGAGTATAGTTCTCACATTTCCGGTAAGGGCCATTATGACTTCTCCCTTTTGGATGGCATCTCCGTCCTTTCGCACCTCATAAATGACAATGCCGTGCTCTAGGATTATTTCTGATATCGCTTCGGCACCTGCAAGGATGAGGTCCTCCTTAGCCACTATTCTTGCCTTGACCTCTCTTTCCGGCAGAAGCGATGTGGTAATGTCGCCATAACCGACATCTTGTGCCAATAGCTCCCAGAGAAAGTCGTTATACATAAAAATAAGGTATTTTCTTGAGATATAACGGTTTCGGTTTTTATTTCACTATCTCTAGGATATAGACCTTGTTTCTCGGATTGGACTTGTCCTCATAGATGATTTTGAAGTGTTCCGTGTAGAAGAACTTGTTCCAGTTGACCGGCACGCCGAAACTGCTGTCCTTGTAGGAACCGAGCCATCCCCTGCCGACCATGTTGTCCGACACGAAGACATGCGTTATACCATACCTTTCCGCTATTTCCATAGTATATTCTATATCGCTCGTCTTGTAGAAGTCGTAGATGTCGTCCTGCACCTGAGCGGGAGCTTCGATGTATTCGTTGAAGTCTATGTTCCTGAGTGGGAAAAGTCCCCCTATCAAGGACTTGCCAGCACATACCCCGCTGAACATCTGTCCAGTGTAGTAGTCAGCAACTATCCTGTCGTCCATGTCTGAGTTGTTCCTGAACCAGACTGCCGCATTGTAGTCCTCTATGAACACCCCTGAGTTCGTAATCTTGAAGTCCATGTCGTAGTCTGGGAAGCTGAATCCTTCGAGCGAAACATACCCCATTCCCAATATGAAAAGTATGAACGCGTAAGAGTACGCCTTCTTGTGTTTTCTGGCCTCGTCTATCATGAGCGCGGCCAGTATGGAGAACGGCTGGGCTAGGAAGATATAGAATCTGTATCCCTCAAGCGGCCTAACGGTGGTCTCCCACATGAGCCCGTATTCCCTTACTATGGAGAGAATGTTCTCGCTGAACACCTCATAGAGCATGAATATTGTCCATAGCACCATGAAAGTCTGATACTTGTGGTCTAGTATGTACTTGGCGACCCGCCCCTTGTACTGGAATACGAAGAGCACTGGTATTATTAGCACCGAGATTATCGCAAGTACGTTGTACCCTTCCAGATACCCACTGAAAACGCTCTTTATCTCTGAGATCGTCAACTGGTCACCTGCGACTATTACCACGAAAAGGATGAAGACGAAAGAAAGAAGTGACACCAGAGGGGTCAGCCATATTTTCTGCGAAAGCCCCTTTGAGAACATCACGGAGAACATCATCAATATGAATATTACCAAAACGAGTATAGCTATGCCCTCGTAAACGTTCATGAACATGGCAGGGATGAAGGTGAAGGTCTTTGTCCATGTGCCAATGTTCCCGCTCTCCCTGGTCAGGGTGGATGCCACGGCAGTTATTGTGACCGCGATGATCAGGCTTGCGACGGTGGAGTGTCGGACACTGGACTTGAGTGATATGACCATAACAAATGAATACAAAAGCGCCAGCAGCGCGATGACAGGTATCGTGACACCTTTTCCCAAGAATATTCCGCATATAACCGAGAGGATGATCGAAAGGACCAAAAGGCCTTTTTGATTCTCATTGTTAGCATCGTTGATATATGAAAGCCTGTTGACAAGCACATACCCAAAGCCCATGAAACCAAGCACCATGAAGGGTGCGCCATACGAGTTGAAGTGGGACCCGAACGTCTGCAGCAGGGTCGATGTCGTGATGATGAATATCCACCAATAGAAAAGGAAGTCCGGCAACCACCACCAGCTGGATATCAGAAGGCTTATCCCCAAGGCTATCGCGGTGAACTTGAGCTCGTTTTTGAAAGGCCTTTTGTCAAACCATCTTGACGCAAGGTACAGGACCATAAGGCCCACTGTGATAAAATATGAGAGATGTGTCATGAAGTTGATGCCCAAAAGGATGCCTATGCCTATTGCGCTCTTCATAGAGAATCCAAATTGCTGCCTGGAAAGGAATATCAGCACTATGGGTATGACCATCAAGGTTAGAACCTGGGGGTCAGCTATCGAACTGTATAGGATGAATGCCGGTGTGATCGCTATCATTACCAGTGAGATCCTTGCAACGTTCTTTCCAAACCATTCCTTGGCAAGGAAGTACATAGGTATCGGTGTGAACGCTTCGATGAATGGGATGACACGCGTCATGACCGTTGGCAGGTCAAGATTTGTTATCGTGGACACGCCTGCGAAGAAAACCATGGAGAGGGGAGGGTACCAGAGGGGAACATCCCCGTATGGTATGTACCTTATGTCGGGTATCGGCAGTGCGCCGAAGTCCAATATGTACTGCGACATGCATATCCTGTACCATACGTCGCCTAAGAATACAGGAAGGTGGCTGTCAACGTCAAGCTTTGGCCCAAGCCTTATGAAAAGGCCCAATGCGTAGACCAATAAAAGAAGGATAAAATCATTTCTTCTAAGCCATCCAGCAATATTTTTTCCTTTCATCATATCACGTAGTGTATGGGTCGTTCTATTCGAGGCTCCAAAGACCGCTAAGGTCTATGGCATAGATGTCCGGATTGTCATCCGCGGTATCTGTCTGTATACCGTCAAGGTCGTTTCGCCAGTCTATCCACACCATATATTGTCCAAGCACATAGGGGGTCTCCTGGTCCGATATGAGGTCTGTTACCTTTCTTGTTTCCCCAAGTTCCCTGTTGTAGACATATATCTCCTTGTTGCCTGCGCTGTCGTCCTCCCAACATATGTACCCATCATCCACGCTGGGATTGACCTGATTTTCAGGGCTGGACGTAAGCTGGAGCTCAGCGCCCGATGTAAGCTCGTACATATAGATGTCCCAGTTACCGTTCCTGTTGTCCTCCCAGACGATCGTGCCTTCATGGATCTCGGGATTGAACTTTATCGACCTGCCGCTTGTGATGGCCTGTTCGGTCCCGTTGATTATCTCATAGCTGAATATGTTGAACTCGCCAAATCTGTTGTCAAGCCACACTATGGTGTCCTCGCTTATCCTTGGGCTTGTCTGGAAAGGCTGGAATCCGGCCGCGTCGACCGTTATCCTTGTCTCATCCTTGCTGATAATGCTGTAAAGATAGATGTCGGCGTTCCCGTTCCTCTCATCCTCCCAGACGATACGGTCGCCGTATATGTCTGGATTGATCTGATTGTACTCGTTATCAGTGACCTGTCTTAGAGTGTCGGTGTTGATGTAGTAAAGGTATATGTCCCAGTTCCCGTTCCTGTTGTCCTGCCACACTATCCTGTCCTCCCATACCATGGGATTGATCTGCTGATAAGGATTGTCAGATACGTTGATGGCCTCCCCATCGTCGATATACTTGATGTATATGTCCCAGTTCCCGTTCCTGTTGTCCTCCCAGACGACGAACTGCTCCTGGTCCGAGATCCCCATCGTCACGTTATCCTGGTCTGCAAGATTTGTGGATATGTCGAATGACGGGTCCTCATCCACCACTTGGGGCGTCTCCTGGTCAAAGTATGTAGAGCCGAACACCACGAGGAAGCCTATCACGAAAAGAGTAATTATGCCCCTCCTGCTGAGGGGGACCCTCCTTCTTCTCTCAGGGCTTATGGCCTTTGACCTAGCGAACACGGAGATCACTATCCCCAAGACGGCCACGAATGTGATGAATATGCCTGAGAACATCATTTCGTTCCTGGTGATCTCGTTCTGGGCGTAGGATGTGTATTGGTAAACGATTCCAAAGATGGCGCAAGCCCCGATGAATACGATCATATGGGTCCAGAATCTCTGCTTGTTGTTGGGATAGGCGCTGATGACATTTCCGGCCAAGGCTGCTATTATACCTATGTACATGAGCGGGAACGACCCGTCAAAGAAGGCGGTGAACACATATTTTGCCGATTCCCAGTTTATATATGGTACTATGCTCCAATGAATGTTCGTGAAGCCATTGTACCCTCCGTACAGTGCTATCACTATGGCTATGGAGTATGCTATGAGCTTTATCTTCCTTGGCGTTATGGTCTCGCTCAGGTAGTCGTCGATCCCGAACCCTTTCAGAAAAAGATACGTGCCTAGGATCGAGAATGCCGAGAACCACCCATACTTCGTGAACTCGGGGAAGATGTAGGTAAGCCCGTAGATTATGATGATTATGCCAGGTATTCCCAGCAAGAGCCCAGAGACCTTCTTGTCGTCCATGAGCTTCTTGAGGTAGGTGTGGAGTATGAAGTAAGTGTCCTCAAGGCTTTCGCTTTGCTGCACAGTGACCCTTTCCACTGAAACGATGGCCATCTTCGATTGGATTATCGGTAGGATGTTCTCGTCCTCCTTTCCATCAGAGACAAGTATGGCAGCCTTTGTTTCGTAGTTCTCCATGATATTGTCCAGCTGATCAGATATGATCATGTCGGACTTTATCCCTACGGACCTGTCTCCTGTCACTATGGCGACGTAGGCTTCCTTTCCCTCGTTGATCAGCCTTTCATACAGCTTAATGCAGTGAAAAAGAACGTTTGTGTCGGATTCTGTGGGATCGGCCACACCCAACTTCAGTGCCGCATCCTGAACGGCATCCTTTCCCAATATGGGCCCGGCTATTCCGGTCTTGTCACCTATATCGTTGTCCCTGTCGACACCAAGAACTAGTATTTTGTCAACCACTCGATTACACCTGGCCAGAGGATTATAAGAAAGCTATGATAAACAGGATATATAAATTTTCTCTTATAATATAATAGATATTGGATTATTTGTTTTTAATTTATGAAATATTTTTTACTGTTCCCTAGTTATCAAAAATAAGGGTTTTTTTAGGATTTAGATTAAATATTGATAAATATAATTGATTGATACCTGATTATCATTGGGCAATACAATTATAATATAAAAATATGCTAAATAAAAGATAAAAAGGAATATTTTTACAGGAAGTTTGATTCCTGTAATATCCTAAACTCTTCTGTTGTAAGTTTCTCGCCCTTGCTGAATCTTTCGTAGAGGTCCTTTGCCTGGTCAGTGAGCTGGTCCATCGCTTTCTGATTTTCCTTCTCCTTCTCCTTCGCCCTCTTTACCCGCTTTTCAGTCTTTCTGTCGTTGATCTTGCCCCTATAGTTGTTCATTGTGTCGCGGTTTTCACGAAGTTCAGCATATTTGTTGTTGAGCTCCTTCTTCTTCGAAAGGAACTCCTGATGAGCCTTGTCTGCTATCTTCTTGGCCTCTGAAGCCCTTTGTGAGTAATAAGTGACCCTCTCGTGGAACTTTGCTGATTCCTGGGAAAACTCCACAACCTTCTCGTGGAGGGTGTCTATCTCTTTCCTGACCTCGTTCATCCTTCCTCTGAGGTCCTTCATCTTTTCCCTTACTTCCTTGGAAAGCTTGCTGCTCTCAAGGTCCTTCCTCAGCTGAGCTATCTGATTGATAAGCTTATTCTCTTCCTTTAGGGGTAGAACAGATGTTTCCAATCTCCAATCCAGCTCGTCGATCTTCTTTTGGAGGTGGAATGGATTTGGTGTAGAGGAATCGGATGTCATATCTTTCTTAATATCCTTGAGCTCATCCTTTAGCTTGGAGAGGTCGTCTCTTTTATCGTCTCTCTTCTTCTTGTACTCTGAGACTTGGTCGTTCGCCTGATCCCTCTCTGATTTGGACTTTTTGAGCTCTTCTAACATCTCTTTGAACAGTTTGTTGTTCTCGTCCCTTCTGTTCACACTCTCGTCTATTTCTTTCTTCAAAGATTCACAAGACTCTCTTAGCTCCTGGTGCTTCTTCCTAAGGTCCCCTAGCTCTTTGAATAAATCTTCGTCCAAATTGAATCCCCCGTGAATTAGTCATAACATTATGACGTCCCTTTTTAAACTTTACCGTCGCTTAGGGCACTTAGCTGAAATATCAATGCACTTTGAGTAGTTAAATATTTATAATATCCATTTTATTATCGAGCTAGGTGTATCTTTAGATGTATCTTATCCTTGGTTCTGGCTTGGTTAGCTATGCAATTGCGGACATTCTCAAAGAACGTGATCATGATCTTTTCATCATAGAGAAGGACCCAAACAAGGCCAAGGACCTTAATTCTAGGGGTTTCAATGCCATAGAGGGCGATTTCTTCTCTTCCTCCTCACAGGTAAGGAGGGTGATCGAGGGCGCCCATGTGTGCTTCATTATGACAAATCACGGCGACCTTAATGAGAAGGCGATAGAGCACGCCATGAAGTTGAACCCAGACATCTACATCATCTCACGCGGTTTTGCTGTCAAGGACCTCGAGGAGCTCAAGAAGATCGGCGCCGACGTGGTCGTGATCCCACAGGTGGCCTTGGCGGAGCAGGCGATAAAGAATCTGGAGAACATGGAGGTCCTCGAGAGGAGCAGAAAGCTCAAGGGTGCGCTGACAAAGGGTGAGAGGCTTGGGATAGTCATCCATGACAATCCGGACCCTGACGCGATCGCTTCTGCCATTGCATTGTCCGCAATAGCTGAGAAGAGGGGCGTGGAGACAGACATACTCTATGGAGGGGAGATCGGTCACCAGCAGAACAAGGTCTTTGTGAACTTGCTCAACATAGAGCTTATACATATAGACGAGTTCACAAAGTATCTTCTTAGAGGGTACGACAAGATAGCCTTCCTGGACCATTCTGGGACAAACACCAGCATACTTCCTTCCGAGACCTACCCGAACATCATAATAGACCATCACAACAAGGCGGGTGACGTTGAAGCCCCGTTCGAGGATATAAGGACATATGTAGGTTCGGTCTCGGCGATGATGACAGAGTATCTCTTTGACCTAGGCGTTCCGCTGGACAATCGCTTGGCGACGGCCCTTATGTACGGCGTCATGTCGGACACCAATTACTTCAAGAGAAAGTTCTCGAAAGAGGACGTAGAGGCTGTGTCACTTCTCAAGGAGAAGGTGGACCCGTCCGTGCTGACACAGATAGAGAGCCCCACGATATCCCCTGATGTGCTCGATGTCATGGGAAAGTCCGTCCTTGGAAGGGATGTGATTAGCGGTTATGTTCTCTCAAACGTGGGTTACATCACAAATCGGGACTCGTTGCCCCAGGCAGCGGAGTTTCTATTGGACCTTGAAGGTGCCAAGACCGTTCTGGTCTATGGGATGTTGAGCGATTCCCTCTACATCTCTGCAAGGACCAAGGACGTTAAGCTGAATCTGGGCCAGACCATGGAGAAGGCCTTTGGAAAGATCGGTTCTGCAGGCGGCCATTCGGCATCGGCAGCCGCCAAGATACCTCTCGGCATCTTTGGAATGATAGATGATAAGGAGATCTTGAAGAATCTTGTTGGAGAGGCCATCAAGAAGATGTTCTTCCGGGCCGTCGGCGTCTACTGAACAGACTTGAGGCCATTGAGTATCTCTATGCTCTTGGAAGCTCCGATCCTGTCCGCCCCTGCCGAGATCAGTTCCTTTGCCTTTTCCCAGCTTGATATCCCTCCGGCCGCCTTGATCCCCATTGATCCACCGATAACGTTCCTAATGACCCTCACATCTTCGACGGTCGCCCCGTATGTTCCAAATCCCGTGGATGTCTTGATGAAGTCCGCCCCTGCCCTCTTGGCAAGCTCGCAGGCCATTATCTTCTCTTCAGGAAGGAGGTAGCATGCCTCTATTATGACCTTGACCTTGGCATCAAGCCTGGCCATCTGCCTAATGTCGTTCTCCACATATTCGAATCTCTGGGACTTCAAGGCGCCCAGGTTCATCACCATGTCGAGCTCGCTTGCGCCATCCTCTATGGCAATCCTTCCCTCCATGACCTTGCACTCGGTGCGATTCTGCCCAAGAGGGAAGCCTACGACGGAAACGACTCTGACATCGGTCCCAGAAAGCATCTCGCTCGCAGTGGAGACCCAAAAAGGGTTGACACAAACTGAACCAAAGCCATGTTCCCTCGCCTCATCTGTCAGCTTTTCTATGTCATCCCTTGCGGCTTGCGCGTGCAACTGGGTATGGTCTATCATCCTGGCAAGTTCCTCGAGCGTCAGATCCATGGTCATGTTATGATTTTTAATCTTTTAAGCGTTTTCACAGGGGCCCCATTCTGTCAAGGCAAGCGGATAGTATTTTCTTCTGCAATATATGACGATTATACATTATCAAGATAAGAGTACCATAACCTTTAAAATAGGGAATTATTTGAATATGATTTACCAATAAACTTAAAAGATAGGTGTCAACTGTTATTTGGTGGTATTTTATGACTATAAAAGTCGGTATTGTAGGTTACGGTACCATCGGCAAAAGGGTTGCTGACGGTGTCAAGGATTCTAAGGGCATGGAGATAGTAGGTGTCAGCGGGCGCTCATACGCAGCAAAGATGGACCTTGCCAGGGAAAGAGGCTTCCCTGTCTACATGCTGGGCGACGGCATCCAAGGATTCAAGGACAGGGGTTTCGAGGTGGCCGGAAACTTCGATGACCTGTGCTCCGAGGCGGACATCATAGTGGATGCCACATCATCAAATGTTCCTGTCCAGAACATGCCAACCTATGACAAGCACAAAGTGAAGGTCATCGTCGAGGGCGGGGAGAAGCATGAGCTGACAGGATTCTCATTCTCATCATTGGCAAACTACGAGGAGGCCATCGGCAGGCAGAAGACTAGGGTCGTATCATGCAACACGACCGGCCTCTCAAGGCTAGTTTCAACATTCGATAACGCATATGGCGTTGACGATGTGTTTGTCTCTTTGATAAGGAGGGCTGCGGACCCAAGGGAGTCCAAGAAAGGGCCCATAAACGCGGTCAAGCCCGTGCTAGGGGTCTCGCACCACGGACCAGACGTAAAGACCGTGATGCCTAACATAAACATCTATTCGATGGCCGTTGCAGTTCCTCACACGCTATCACACGTACATACTTTGAGGATCAAGCTCAAGGAGAAGACCTCCAAGGAGGATGTGGTGGACCTTTTGCAGGGCACTCCAAGGATCGTGGTCGGAAAGGGCAAGGAAGGATATGGAGACACTGCCACAATAGCCGAGTACTATCGTGACTTCAGGATCAGGTACGACATGCCGGAGCTTTTCATATGGGACGAGCCCCTTGATGTCGTGGGCAACTACGTCTATGTCATGGCGAATGTTCATCAGGAGTCCATTGTCGTCCCCGAGAACATCGACTGCATAAAGGCCATGTGCGAACTTGAGAGCGACAAGATGAAGGCGATATACGAGACTGACAAGGTCCTCGGCATAGCAAAGGATAAGAAGATATACGTGTGATCCGCGGATCACTCATCCTTTTTTCTTTATCGTTCTTTTTCGATTTTGGTACAAATTGGGAAAAAAATTAATAATATCAGCAATAATTGGCTTTTATCTTTACCATTTGCTGGGGAAAGGTATCATGAAAAAGAACTTGATTTTAATATTTTTCATCACGATTATTCTGGTCATGCCTTTGAACGTCGCATCGCAGTCCTTTGACTATACTGTGACGGTCAACGCGCCGGCGGTGGCCACTGATGAGAACGGCAACTACTACGGCGTAATCAGTGAGATGTCGGTGAGCGTCTCCGAGGGTGACGGGTCCATATTCGTAGAGACATGGCCTCTCTCAGAGATCGATACCCAGGCCTCATCGAGGCTTGCCGCCTCTGTCGCATCCGAGATCGCTGGTGTGGACATATTCCAGTACAACTTCTATTACTCGATAACTTCGTCTTCATCTGTGATAGGCGGTCCATCCGCAGGCGGCATCCTTACAGTGGCCACGGTGGCGGCCCTCAACGGCTGGGAGACGGATCCCACTGTCATGATGACAGGCATGATAAATCCCGACGGTACCATCGGCCCTGTTGGTGGGATCTATCAGAAGGCAGAGGCCGCCAGCGAGTTTGGGATAGAGACATTCTTGGTGCCTGAGGGCCAGTCCATAGTCACCTATGGCGAAGCGCAGATAGACCTCACAACATATGCGCCTGAGAACTGGGGCATGGAGGTCAAGGAGATAACGGACATATTGGACGCCGTCTATGAGTTCACTGGCATGGAGTACGAGAGGGGCGACTTCTCAGGCGACATATCGATAGACACCTCATTCTTCTCTGGCGATGTGGCCATCGAAATTGAGGACACGATCTCGTTGAAAGAGAGGGTGACCACCTCCTTTGAATCTTCTTCGATATCATCCGCAATACTCAGCGATCTCCAGGGATACATCGATTCTGCAGACGGAAGGCTGGCGGACGCCCAGGAAGCCATTGACGAAGGGCGCTATTACACTGCAATGTCCTTCATATTCCAGTCCAGGATATCTTATACATACGTGGACTATGCGCTTGCTTACATAGAATCAGAGGATGACATGGCGGTGATGAACGATCTCTTCGAGGACGCCGAATCCTTTATCACACTGGTGAACGGGGAGGTCAAGGACAAGGCAACGGATATCAGGGGATACACCTCCTTGGAAACATTCTCGGCGGCACAGGAGCGCGCTTTCGAGGCTTTGGAGTATCTTGACGAAGCGAAGCTCTTCTTGGCCCAGGGCCGTGAGCCTGAGGCCCTCTATGACCTTGCGTTTGCCATGGAGAGGGCCAGGACCTGCCAGTTCTGGCTGGAGATATGCAACAGGTACTCCGATGGTGATACTATTGAGATCGGCCAGCTCCGGACCGATGCGGAGGTGATACTCAACGATGCCAATCTCACGCTCATATACGCGTCCGACCTGATGTCATCCAACACGCTTCTCAACGATGCCATTGGCCTGCTTGACAGCGCTTTTGAGGAGTTCAGTGATGAGAACTATGCCGCGGCTCTCTTCAATGCGATCGAGAGCAAGACCCGCGCGTCGGTGGCCATCGAGCTTTACTCCGCCGGCGACGAGATAATAGAGTCCAGGGTAGGAAGGGCAAAGGAGAATGCTGCAATCGCTATTGAGGAGCAGATATCCAACGGCATCACTCCCGTCCTTTCAATGTCGTACTATGAGTTCGCCACGGTTTTTGAGGAGGACGGGGAGCTGATAAATGCGATAATATACTATAAGTATTCCAAAGGCATTGCGACCGCTTTCAAATACCTCACTGGCGAAGCGGGCGGGGGCCCTGCAATAACGCCTTATTGCAGTGACGCTGATAACGGAGGCATAATCCAGAACCCTATGAGCTTCATCCTGGGATTCATGATTGGGCTTTTTGCCACCCTTGGAGTGTTTATGATATATAGGCGTAAGTTTTATAAACAACAATCTTTGTGAATAGTTTAGCTTTTGGGGCCCGTGGTCTAGCTGGTTATGACGTCGCCTTTACGAGGCGAAGATCATGAGTTCGAATCTCGTCGGGCCCACTTCGATTCTTTATTTTCTATTTTGTTAGTCTCTTTCTTATGGTATCTTTTCAAGGAGAAATACCAAGGTTTGCAATAGGGTTTTTATATGGCATCAGTTTCTCAGGCACAATTAATTTATACAATAAATCACAATCATTTTTATGAGCATTCATGACAAACCCATGCTTGGATTTCGTTGCCCAAGATGTGGTTTGTTTTGCATGATCTGTCATGAAGAGGACGATAATTATTATTATCAATGCCTTGATTGTGAATGGCATACGCGACCGGAAAAATATCTTGAAGCCATATAGGTATTTTCCAAAAATGAATAATGTTTTTATTCGATCAAATGTATAAGGACTATGTCACAATTTGCAAAACCTAGCGGTTTTTTTGGAAGATTTTTGGCTAGGGGCATGGCATGGGGCCATAGGGATTTCTATAAAAACGCCGCCAAGGTGCTCGATCTTCACAAGAGTGATTCATTTCTTGAGATCGGATTCGGCTCTGGACTATTCATAAAGAAATACGCTTCTGATGCATTCATGATACGTGGGCTGGACTGCTCTGAGGACATGGTCGGATTGGCAGGGGACATCAATAAAGGCCTTGTGAGATCCGAAAGGGCCGAGTTCGTACTAGGGGACGTTTCATCAATGCCATGGGAAGACGGTACCTTCTCTGCTGTCGCGGCCATTGAGACGTTTTTCTTCTGGAAAGATCCAAAAACTGCCCTTGAGGAGATATATCGCGTGATGAGACCTGATGGGAGATTGATAATAGAGATGGGTTACAACAAGGACGACGGTCAGGACCATACCTCGCATGTCAAAAAGTTTGGCATTAGGCTATATTCCGGTGACGAGATGAAAAAAATGCTATCAGGCGCAGGATTTGTAGATGTCAATATCACCTACTACAAGGGGGCCTGGATGCCAATAAAGGGACATCTTGTTAACATGGGGATGATCGTAAAGGCCATCAAGCCACTTGACTGAGTTCTCATCGTGAAAAAAATCCATTATACATTTACACTAGCAAGTCTTGATCCCAGAACGATCTTGATAAGTGCGAACAAAACTAATCCACCATAGACTATCGGGAGAATTTGTGAAAAAATGATTAACAGGAAAACCTTTACGCCGTCCATATACAATAATGGAATCTTATAGATTAATATTTTCCTATATCTGACCTCTCCATACGTCTTTTAAGCTAAAGGAACAACAAAATGCTCCATTATCTGATTTTTGATATTATTTTATAGATACAGATATGCGCTCATATCCTAAATATTGTTGAAAAAAGGTCATCATCATATTTTCATCACTTTACGTGTGCTCTCTCATTATCCTTTTACCTATTCGAATGAAGCTGTCCGCATGGATGTTATTGAAGGAGGAAATCTTATATGGGCGATGGAGGGAAAGAGGCAGAGATTGAGACGACTTCTAGACTTCATTAGGTCCTATGAGGAAGAATTCTATGAGGGGTGTCCAAGGCTTTTCCTGTATTCCTTCATAAAGAGGGAATCCCTTACTCCCGACTGGTTGCATTCGACGCTAAGGTCTCTTGAGAAGAAGAACGTGATAATGACTCCGTGCAAGGATCACTACCATGTCATAGCCTATGAGATGCTGGACATAGACAAGGCCCTTTATGGGAGATAGTTCATTTCAATGCTTCCTCAGGGCTCTCCGAATCCCTCAATGCGACAGACATGACCTCCTTGAGCATATCCCCCATGGTGAAGTTGTTAAGTTCCAAGTATTTTATTCCAGAACCTTCCTTCCCACCCATGGGATCCAAGGCTATTCCTATCAGTATGTCCTTTCCATCAAAGAAGAACAACCACAGGGGCGGCGTGAAGGACAGTATCCTTAAGCTTTTTCCAGGCAGGCCCTCGATTATTTTTTCCCCCGATAGAAAAACGCTTTCTTTGACAAATATGACGCCCTGCACGAACCTGTCCCTTAAGACCTCAATGACGGCCTTCATATGTTTTTCTTCATAGAAACCGAAAACGCCGTTGAGCGACCTGGAAGCAGCGTAAAGTTTTGTAAACCTTTCAATAAATGGCGTCCATCCGTATCCGATGGAAAAGGAAGGGGCCATCAATAGTTTGCTGTCCTTTCTCAAGGTGGACACGTACTCTCTAAGCTCATCGATCCTTTCTTCGTTCTTTTTTAAGCTCTCATCAAGTATGGCGTCGATATCGCCTGCCACATATTTAGATGGGCGTCCATCACTCTTTATCAACCACCCTTTTTGCACAAGTGACCTCAATGTCTCATATATCCTCGAATAGGGCACTCCCGATGATTTGGATATGGACTTTGCAGTATTGGTGTCGCCATCCAGGCATGCCAAAAAAACCTTGGACTCATAATCAGTGAGGCCAAGCTCATGAAGCGTTCTTCGCTGCTCCATGGAACATTATTGAAAGTATAATTTAATAATTTTACTATATTAAAATTATGGAAATATTTTAAAGACCCTTTGCTCAAGACTTTGGATATGAGAGCTCGTAGAGTAATACAATGGATAACTCTTATTCTGTCGCTGGCCGTCCTCTTCGTTTTCGTAAGGACCAAGAGGGAGCCCCTGGCCATAACCATAATGCTTCTACTATCATTAGGTTCGTTATTCTATGGCAAGCTATTCTGCGGATATCTCTGCCCTTTTCATGCATATGACAAGATGCTTGGGATGCTGCTGGAGAGAGTAGGGGTCAAGAGGCTGGATTCAAAAAGGCTTGACAGCATGAGGGCTGTCTTTTACATCATCTCATTTTCAATACTTGCGATATTGGTGATGAAGGCCATGATGCCATACACGAAGATAAAGTTGCAAATACCTATCCTGATGCTTGCATTCGTCTTTTTAACTTTGTTCGCGCCCAGGATATGGCATAGGTACGTTTGTCCCTTTGGATTGATTATGAGATTACCTGCCATTGCCAGACCACTCATGCCAAAAATAATATCTTCAAGCTGCAAGCGATGCAAGTCATGTGAGAAGGTCTGTCCCACAAACGCGATAAAGATAGAGAAAGACAAGACATATCTTTCAGGTACCCACTGCATACTTTGCTACAGATGCGAGGATGCGTGCAAATATGATTCGATCGAGATATGAGCGGGACTCATATCCATTTTTTACCTCTAAAGAACATCATCATGATCAAGCCTATAAAGAGCATTGAAAAAAGCGTTATCGGGTAAGAATACTTCCATCCGAGCTCGGGCATATTGGCAAAATTCATCCCGAAGACACCCGCTATGAATGAGAGGGGTATGAAGATCGTGGCTATGACGGTCAATACCTTCATCACCTCGTTCATCTTATTGCTGAGATTTGAGAGGTGGATCTCAAGCAGTCCGGAGAGTATCTCTCTGTAAGTGTCAATGTTCTCTATTATCTGGACCAAGTGGTCGTATACATCCCGGATATATATGTTGGTATTGTCATTGATAAGGTCGTTTTCAATTCTTTCCAGCTTGTAGGCGATGTCCCTGTGGGGATTAACCGTCTTACGGATCTCAGTTATGTCCTTTTTGATCATCTGTATCCTTGCCAGGGACCCATCTGTCAAGTTCTCAACAATCTCGTACTCAAGGTCCTCTATCTTTTCGGACAGATTCTCAACAACGAGAAAATACCTGTCGACCACAGTGTCAATAATCGCGTATACGAGGTAATCACTGCCATCGGCCCTGATTCGCCCCTTGGATTTCTCAAATCTTTCCAATAGATTTGCAAAGGAGTTTTCAGGCACCTCCTGAAAGGTGATCACAAGATTTGAGAACAGAAGTATGCTTACATGCTCCATAATGTATCCATCATCAAGGGGCAGGATGCCTTTCAGAACTATGAAGAGATAATCCTCATATTCCTCTATCTTGGGCCTTTGCCTAGAGTTCATGATGTCCTCAAGAACCAAGGGGTGTATACCGAAGCGATCACCAAATTCCCTTATGATGCCATCATCATGAATGCCCCTCACATCTATCCAAGTCCTCTTTGAAGGGTCCAATACCAGCTCGCTCAATGACACTACGGGGTGATGATCGAACGAGTCCTTGTCGTAGACATAGGCTTCTATCATCACATCTTCGATCTTTCTTTCCCCTACATGCACCAGCGTTCCTGGCGGGATCCCGATCTTGTGTCCTTCAGACATTGGATATGAATAGGTCGGCTAAGATTAATAATATTTATTCATGAATATGAAATAAGGTAAGCCTCTGGAATGATGATATGGAAATTTTTGATCAGAGCATGAAAGAAAAGTTGGATCATCTTGTCGTTCGTCCCTTTCTAGCCGAAGACATCGAATCGTCCATACAGGGGGTGGGAGAGTCTTCAGACATCCTCTACTCGAGGATCCCAGAGAACAAAAGGGGATCTTACGGCATAGTCTTTGTAATAGAAACTATCTCAAATTATCTGTTCACAGAGCTTGAAGGGAAGGACCTTCTTAGGTTGCTCCCCAAGATTTTTGAAAGGGCAGGGGACCACAGGGTCAGAGGCGTGACCCTAGGTTTGATGGCGAACTATAGCAAGGAGGGGCCATTGTCGTTCATTGAATACTTCAAGAAGGCAGCGGCCTCGGACGACTGGATCATTAGGGAGCATTCGCAGTTCTTTTTCAGAAGGGTGATCCATTCAAGGAGGCTGGAAGCCAGGCAGGTGCTAAGAGGGCTTTCAGTGTCTAAGGACCCAAGAATAAGGAGATTTGTTGCAGAGACCCTCAGACCGGTAAAGGAGAACAGATGGTTCTATGATGAACCTGAGTATCCGCTTTCCATACTTCGGGGCATGTTCAAGGAGTCAGAGAAGTATCCGCGGACCGCGGTAGGGAACAATCTCAGCGACCTTTCCCGTAAGCTCCCAGAACTGATTTTCGACATTGTGAAAGAATTGGTGGCATCAAGCGACCCTAACTCCTATTGGATAGCATACAGGGCGTGCAGGAACCTCGTCCGGTCCCAGCCCAACAGGGTCCTGGATGCGCTTGGACAGGATGTATATAAATATAAGAAAAAGGTATATGAAAGGAATGGCCTTCAGGGAGATTGAATCGAGAACTGTGCTCCTGAAGCACAAAAAGATAGATTCTTGGTTTCTCTCCAGGTATGGGATGAATCTATATCGTGGCTGCCCTCATAACTGCGCCTACTGTGACGGCAGGGCTGAGAAATACGGTGTGGAAGGGGAGTTCGGCAAAGATGCCGCCGCAAAGGTCAATGCCATCGCCATTCTAAAGAAGGAGCTTGACCCAAGGCGTAGGCGCAAACCGTTCAATGGAGGTTACTTCATGATAGGCGGGGGCGTAGGTGACAGCTATCAGCCTATGGAGGAGAGATACATGCTGACCAGGGGCGCCCTTTCCCTGATGCATAGATTCAATCACCCTGTCCATATCCTCACGAAGTCAAGGCTTGTGGAGCGCGACATTGAGATAATAAAAAAGATAAACGGGAGAAAGGGGGGCGTAGTTAGTTTCAGCTTCTCCACGTTGGACGATGAATTGGGCAGTATCTTCGAACCCGGAGCTTCCCTTCCCTCGGAGCGATTGGCATCGATCAAGAAATTTAAGGGGGAAGGCGTCCCATGTGGGATTTTCCTCTTGCCGGTAATACCTTTCATAACGGACGACATGGGCCATATCAAAGCGGTGATAGATGCAGCAGAGGATGTTGGGGCCGACTTTGTGATTTTCGGGGGAATGACCCTTAAGGAAGGTCGGCAGAAAAGCTATTTCTACAAAGAGCTTGAGAGATACTACCCAGACCTCATACCAGAATATGAAAAGATATATCAAGGGGACAGATGGGGAAATGCCACGTCAGAATACTATGGAAGGATCGAGAACAGATTTCAAGACGCCTTGAGGGGCAGTGGGATACCTCCCCGAATGCCGCTGCGCCTGTTCAAGGATATTGTCAATATGAACGACAGAGTGTGCGTAATGCTGGAGCACATGGATTATCTGATGCGTGCCGCGGGCAAGATGTCCTCCTACGGAAAGGCCGCATATCAGATCTCAAAGTTACAGGCGCCCATAGAAAGAATGGAGGACCTTACATCAATAGATAATGTCGGGGCAAGGACCGCGGCAATTATAGAGGAGATCATAGAGACAGGAACATCTAATTATTATGAAAGATTGATGGGTCCAACGTAGGAAATAAATAGCTTTAGGAACAATATATGTCTGGTGATAAAAATGATAGGTAAACTAGAAGGGAAGATACTGGAGGCATTTTTGGAGACAATACCAATAGAATTCTCGGTCGTCGACTCGAATGACAAGGTGCTGGCATGGAACCGGCATGATACACGGGTCTTCAAGAGGCCGGAGGGGGTGCTTGGACTGGATGTCCATAACTGCCACCCAAAGAAGAGCGTGGACAAGGTAGAGACGATACTCTCTGAGATGAAGACGGGAAAAAGGGACAAGGCAAGGTTCTGGATAGACATGGGCGAAGAGAAGGTGCTCATAGAGTATTATGCCCTAAGGGATGGCGATGGCAACTATTTGGGATGTTTGGAAGCGAGCCAGAGGATCGGAGAGATAATGAGAATAACTGGTGAAAAGAGACTTTTGGACCTTTGAAGCCCTATGAATGAAAGGGGGATCGATGGATTTGTAGGCGATTACCTATCCATCAGGAAAAACATTATAGATAATGGGGAGATGAGCGGTCGTCAGTTGGACCTTCTGCTGATTCACACTATCATTGAAAGGCAGATCCGTCCCATGGGAGGACCTCAATTCAAGGGGATGAAATGTAGTTCAGAGGTAGAGGACAAGCTTGTCGGAATACTGGACAGGCATTGGCACTTGATCGAGTCCCAAGACGGATTTTTCCCGGGGGAGCTGTTCGAACGATTGATGGATTCAGACTCCAAGAAAGCATGGGGGCAGTTCTATACGCCAAGAGGCATGGCCTCCTTGATGGCAAGGCGGGCCTTGGGATCATATATTCTTGGAAAGATAAACAGATCACACAATGCCCCTTACGCTGACATCGATCATTACCTCTCAAGCACACATTTTGTTAAAGATCCCAAGTTGTTGGCCGGGTTATTGCTCAATGTCAGGGTCCTTGACCCTGCCTGTGGTTGCGGCAACTTTCTGGAAGCCATGCTGGATGAGATCCTGGCCATGCATCAGAGGGTCAGGGATCGCAACATGGGCCTTGGGGGCCTAAGCGAGAGCGCGCTGGTGCGACACATTGTGGAAAACAACATATATGGCGTGGACATATCCGCGGATGCTGCCAATATCGCCAGGGCGAGGCTGGCCTCAAGGTGCGGGGCAACTTTTCCCAGAAGGGTGAACATAGAACAGGGAGACTCATTGATCGGATTCACGTCCATCGACCCAAATGCCCCTGACTATCTGGGGGCCAATGACACAAAGGGCATGTCAGCAAAGGACCTGGATGACCTATTCCAAAGGCGCTTTGGCGAGGATGGGATGGAGCTAAGGCCCTTTCATTGGGCCAAGATGTTCGCGCCCGACAAGGGATTTGACATTGTCATAGGAAATCCTCCCTATGGCAAGCTCAAGAACAGCAAACAGCCTATCGAGATGAAAAGGGCACTGTCAAGGACCTATAAATCGTTGTACCAAAAGACAGGCTCCAATATAGACCTCTATAAGCTATTCATCGAGAGGTGCATGGGGCTAGTGGGCCCAGAGGGCGTCCTGTCTTTGGTGATACCTTCGATGTTTTGGGGCGACAAGGAGAGCTATTTACTCAGGAAGGAATTGTACGACCTTGGGGCAGAGTACATAACGATACTTCATTTGGATGAGACCAAGAGATGTTTCAAGGGGATGATAAACTATGAGGTATCGTTGTTTTCTGCAAGCTCCGCCACCGGCCATGAAAGGAAGATCGACGTATACACAAGCATCCACGGCAACGGACCTGCATACTCATTGAAAAGGAATGAGATCTTTAGCAATTCAAGATTATTGAGGCTTCCAATATTCAATGGGGGGCCTTTGGAGAGGGATATCTTTGACCACATCTCCGGCCATGACAGATTGGCAGGCATGGATGTCCATATATTTGTCGGCAAGCTGGACGAGAGCCTGGACAAGGAACACATTTCCGATGAGCCGACCGGAGAACTTCTGGTGGCATCTAATCACATTAAGGACTGGTACCTTGACCTTGCATCCGACACAATGAAAAAGAGATGGGAATCTAATAGCGGCCTGATATCGAAAAGACGGTTGAAGAAACAGATCATGGGTGCAAGGAACGTAGGGGAGCTTATGTCAATATCCCCCAAGATAGTGGGAAGGCAGATGGCAAACAGAGGCGAGAGGAGGAAGCTGCATTTCACGATGGAGTTTGGGAACCATATGCTGACCAACGGAGTGAGGACCATACTGGTGGATTCTAAGGACACGAGGCTGCACCACACCCTGCTTTCATTTCTCAACAGCAGCCTGATCAATTGGTATTTCTCGCTATATTCTCGCACATACAATGTTAAACCATATGAGCTATTGGAGCTGCCTATGCCCAAAATGAAAAAGAAAACGATCGATCACTTTTCAGCTCTCTCGAACATGATGCTCTTCTCAATGGCCCTCTCAAAGAATGGGGATCCCTTTATGAATGAAGTGTTTTCACGCCTTAACACGCTCCTGGACGCATGCGTATATGACCTGATGTTGTTCGATGGCGGGGATGGCATTGTAGATATGTCCAAAGGCCATCTCTGCCCCCTTGATTTTGGAGAGTGGTCGCTCATGCCCCTGGAAAATAGGAATGGCGATGTCACAACGTTCGAGGCCAAGAGGTCCCTTGGGTCCTCCATCTCCTCCATTGGCCATGACAATGCCCTTGGCGCTTCGATGGAGCGGGTGTTCTCACATGGCTGGACCAAAACTATCGAAGGGGCCCTTGGAGCACCAAAACGATTATAATTGTCCATATGAATCATTTTCCATGATCAAGAGGAGCTTCATATTCCTTGATGGCATAGGTGACAACACAGAGAGGCGCCTGTGGCAGATGGGAATCAACGACTGGCAGGACTATATAGACACCAAAACCATACCACGGATATCAGAGGCCAGGAAGGAGGGTCATGACAATGTCCTTAGGAAGGCGCTGGCCAACATGGAATGCCAAAACGATGCGTTCTTCGCCTCTCTGCTCCCATGCAAGCACCACTGGAGGCTTTTCCAGCGATTCAGGGACGACGCGGTGTATCTGGACATAGAGACAACTGGGCATTTTCAAGGAAACTCAACAACTGTTGTCGGGACATATGATGGCAGCGACTTCAACGTTCTCGTAAAGGGAAGGGACCTCTCAAAAGAGTCGATAGAGTCCTTGGTGGAGGGGAAGAAGATGCTCATAACGTTCTATGGAAGGGGTTTCGACGTGCCCGTGCTCGAGAGCGAGTTTGGCGTGCGGCTCCCAAAAATCCACTACGACCTGTGCTTCGCCGGCAAGATCATAGGTTACCATGGGGGCCTCAAAAGGATAGAGAAGCAGCTTGGCATATGCAGGGGCGAGGACACGCTTGGGCTCAGCGGCATGGATGCGGTCTATCTCTGGAGGGAATATGAGAAGAGAGGGAATGAGGAGGCGCTGGAGAGGCTGATATCCTACAACAAGGAGGATGTGGTCAATCTGGAGCGCATTTCCGAGATATTTTACTCTGAATTGGAGAATTATTATTTATATTAAAGATAATACGTAAATTTGTTTGTACAATTATAAAATATTATATTACAAATAGGCATATGGATGAAAGAAGGAAAATAATATAGATATCATCATTAGATAATTTTTTATATTTTTAAACATATAGGAAAAACATTACAACTATTTCAACGGTGATTTATTGCCTAATTTTACTAATATTAAGAGTGCGGGCAAGGGGATTACCCGCTATGTAGGCTCTATCCGTAGGAAGGAGGTCCGCCAGGAGCGGAAGATAGCCCTATTGGTAGATGGCCCGAACATTCTTAGAAAGGAATTTGCGATAGACCTTGAGGACGTCCGCAGGATACTCGACGACCTTGGAGATATCAGGCTTGCAAAAGTTTACTTGAATCAGTTCGCCTCCCAGGGCCTAATAGAGGCCATATCAAATCAGGGTTTCGATGTCATAATAGTGACTGGGGACACCGATGTTAGGATAGGCGTCGAGGCGATGGAGGTAATTTACATGGAGAACATCGACACTATCGCTCTGGCCACCAGGGACGCTGATTTTCTACCCATATTGATCAAGGCGAAGGAACACGGGAGGGAGACAATAATAATTGGCGCCGACCCGGGGTTTTCCGTAGCGCTGCAAAATGCCGCTGACTACGTCATAAAGATGGGTGGAGAAGAGGTAAAGAAGGGCGAAGAGATGTATCTTTAGCAACTGATTCAGATATCCAGTACCTTTACAGTGCTTGCATAGGTCTGGATGAACTCCTTCCTGGGCTCTACCTTCTCGCCCATGAGTATCGTGAACATCTCATCCGCAAGCACCGCATCATCCGAGGTCACCTGAAGGAGCGTCCTGTTCTCTGGGTTCATGGTCGTTTCCCAAAGCTGTTCAGGATTCATCTCACCAAGACCCTTGTATCTCTGGATCTCGTATCCCTCTCCAAGCTCTTGGGCAATCCTGTCCTTCTCATTGTCACTGAAAACGTATTCCTCAAACTTCCCCTTCTTGATCTTATATAGGGGGGGCTGTGCTATGTAGACATAACCATGGTCTATCAGGGACTTCATGTACCTGAACAGGAAAGTGAGAAGAAGTGTCCTTATATGGGCGCCGTCCACATCGGCATCTGTCATTATGACGATCTTGTGGTATCTGGTCTTCTCGATGTTGAAGTCCTCGCCTATGCCAGTTCCGATGGCGGTTATCATCGCAAATATCTCCTTGTTCTTGAAGATCTTGTCAAGCCTGGCCTTCTCTACATTGAGTATCTTTCCCCTAAGGGGAAGTATGGCCTGGGTATGTCGGTCCCTGCCCTGCTTGGCGGAGCCTCCTGCAGAGTCTCCCTCAACAATGAAAAGCTCGCAAAGTGAGGGGTCCTTCTCGGAGCAATCGGCCAGCTTTCCAGGGAGCGAGGAAGACTCCAAAACGTTCTTTCTCCTGGTCAGCTCCCTTGCCTTTCTTGCAGCGTCCCTGGCCTGGGAGGCAAGCGCTGCCTTCTCTATGATCCTTTTCGCCACATGTGGATTCTCCTCAAGGAATTCGCCCAGGGACTGGGCGACCATGGAATCGACTATCCCCCTAACCTCGCTGTTGCCCAGCTTTGTCTTGGTCTGCCCCTCGAACTGTGGATTTGGTATCTGGACCTTGATGACGCATGTGAGGCCCTCCCTCACGTCCTCTCCGCTCAGTCCTCCGTTCTTTAAAAGACTGTTCTGCCTTGCATAATCGTTGAGGGTCTTGGTAAGGGCAGATTTGAAACCGCTCAGATGAGTACCTCCCTCAATGGTGTTTATGCTGTTGACGAATGTGTATATGGTCTCTGAATAGGACGAAGTATACTGCATGGCGATCTCCACGCTGATGAGGTCCTTGACATTGGAAAGGAATATGGGACTATCATGGAGCTTTTCCTTGTTCGCGGTCAGCTTCTCGACAAATGATATGATGCCACCCTCGTACTTGAACACGCTCTCCTTGCCGTCCCTTTCATCATGCAGGGTGATGTTGACCCCCCTATTTAGGAATGCCAGTTCCCTAAGCCTGTTGGAAAGTATGTCATAGGTGAACTCATGGGTCTCAAAAATCTGCGGATCGGGCTTGAATGATATCGCGGTCCCCGTAATGATCTGGGTCATGCCTATCTCCTTAAGGGACTCCACTGGCAGGCCGCGCTCATATCTTTGGAAGTATATCTTCCCGTTCTTGAAGACCTTTACCTCCAAATACTCGGAAAGTGCGTTGACTACGGAGACGCCCACGCCATGCAGGCCTCCTGAGACCTTGTAAGTCTTGTTATCGAACTTGCCGCCGGCATGTAGCTTGGTCATGACGAGCTCAAGGGCAGAGACCCCATATACCTTGTGGGTGTCGATAGGGATTCCCCTGCCATCGTCTGTAACCGTTATTGAATTATCCTTGTGAATGATGACATCTATGCGTTTGCACACGCCAGCAAGGGCCTCGTCGACACTGTTGTCAACCACTTCGTAGACTAGGTGGTGCAACCCCCTGACATCGGTAGATCCTATGTACATCGAGGGTCTTTTTCTTACGGCCTCCAGTCCTTCAAGGACCTGGATATCACTGGCACTGTATTCATCTGTCATACATTTTCCCCAGAAAAAACTACTAAAAAAAACTCATTTTTTGACTTTAAAAAGGTTACTCTTTATATTATATTTATATTAATAAAATTAATATATATAATCATAATATTAAATATAAAAAAATATAATTATCTATTCCCAAACATTTGACCTGTTGTCTATAAGCCTCTTGGCCTTGTGTGTGGCCCTGGGAAGGGTATCCTCGTCGTAAACCACCACCTTTGTAGAAACTCCCAAGGCGGCACGGATATCATTTTTTATGCGTTCCTCCAAAGAACTAAGATTTCCCACAAAGTCTTTTACGTGTTCGGTCTCGACGATCACTGTGTCCATATGGTCCTCCCTGTCCACGATCATTCTATATTCGCCCGTTAGGTCTGAATTGGACCTCAGTATGGCCTCTATAGCAGAAGGCATGACATTGACGCCCTTGATGATTACCATGTCATCGAGCCTGCCGTGGATCCCCATAAGTCTCATGCTGGTTCTTCCGCATGCGCATTTGTCAAGTTCATAATTTACGATGTCGCCAGTTCGGAATCTTATAAGTGGCCTTGCCATCTTGTTGATGGTGGTGAGCGTCATTTCTCCCATCTCCCCTTCAGCAACATGCGATCCATCTTCGTCTAACACCTCTACTATCATATGGTCCTCTGCAATATGCAGGCCGCTTTGTTCTACACACTCGCCTGCGCAAGAACCAAAGATGTCAGAAAGACCATAATAATCGAAAAGTTTTGCATCCCAGATATTCTCAATCCTTTTCCTTGTGTTTTCTATGGATCCCCCAGGTTCACCAGCAACAAATATGTTCTTGATGGATGAGTTGGCGGGATCGAAACCCATCTTTGCGGCCGTCTCTCCAAGGTACCATGCATAGGAGGGCGTGGTCCAGATGAAGTTCGGCTTAAAATGGTCTATTATCTTGATCAATCTCTCTGATGGCAGTGTTCCAGCATGTATCGAGAGAGCTCCGATCTTTTGCGCCCCTAGGACGCAAGGACCCCCAACGAACAGGGACATGTTCAGGGCGTGACAGTATCTGTCACTTTTTCTCAACCCGGAGGAATAGAACTGCCTGGCTTCGTAATCTATCCATGAATCGAAGTCCTCCTTGGTAAATGGAGAGGCAGTGGGCATACCAGTAGAACCTGAGGAAGTGGATATGTATACAACATCATCCTCCGGAACGCAGAGCATGTTGCCAAGGAATGGTCTTTGTTCTTGGTCCTTTCTGATATCATCCTTGTTCATAGTTGGTAGTTTTTCAAGGTCTTTGAGAGATTTTATGTTCCTTAGTTCATTGGGAATCCTTTCATGATAAAAACTACTATTTTTAGTTGAGAGTTCAACAGTTTTCTTTAGTCTTCGCAATTGAAGCTTTTCTAACTCTTTTCTAGATATTGATTCAACAGAGTCCCAATAGTTCATTATTACCCCCTATGTCAGTTAGCAAACTTAAATTTTTCTTAATATACTTTATTGAAAACATTATTCGAATATGACTTGAATGCTTACCAAAATCATTATTATATTTACATGGTTCTTATAGTGTAATGGACATCATGGCGCAACTTAAGGAGATCGAGTCGATGGTCGAGCCCATAGACCTTCACAGGAACGATCCATTTCAGACACTGATCAAGACCATTCTGTCCCACAGGACAAAGGATGAGAATACCGACAAGGCGGCAGAGGCCCTTTTTGCGGACTACCCGGATGCACCCTCTCTAAAGAGCGCCCCGGTCGATAAGGTGGAGGCATTGGTCAGGCCGACGGGATTCTATTCGGTAAAGGCAAGGAGGATCATTGAGGTCGCCAGGATAATAGATGAGGAAATGGGCGGAGCGGTGCCCAAAACCAAGGAAGGTCTCATGGAGCTGCCCGGGGTAGGACCGAAGACTGCCAATTGCGTGTTGGTGTTCGCTTTTGGAACAGATGCCATTCCTGTCGATACCCATGTTCACAGGATAGCAAACAGGATAGGGTGGGTGGACACGAAAACCCCTGAAAGGACAGAGTTCGAGCTTATGGAAAAGTTGCCAAGGGAAGGGTGGCTCACGCTCAACGAGATCCTTGTCAACTTCGGAAAAAGGATATGCAGGCCTATATCGCCCAAGTGCTCCATATGCAAGGTATCCTCCTCCTGCCGATATTACAAAAAGGCGTTACACAATTAAAAGAAGCACATATAGACATCTGACAAAATGAAAACCAATAGCCTTAAAAACTGTTACAAAAGAATGATTTCGGTGAAGAATTTGAGCGATTTGGAATTGACTAAGGTCAGTAAGACTGACAGGATTGTCATATATAACAAAAAGGGTTCTATAGAGAACACTTCCTGTCTATTTTGTGGAAAGGACAAGATAGATGGTGCCTCCAAGATAGCTATCGACTATGGCGCGGGAGTGCTTTTTGCTAAGGTATGCCAAGAGGATAGGAACAAGACCTTGGGCGAGTTCATTGCAGAAGCAGTTTACGCAGCATCCGATGTTGAGGACGACCCAGAGACTAACATGCAACTGGATGCCGTTCTCAGAAGGATAAAGGAATAGTTCACTTCATATAGAATGAGGGGGATATCCTCGGTATCAATGCCATCAGAACCGATTGCTTACTAAATTCAGTTCTGTTCAGGATGCCCCTTGAGAGCATGCCTATGGCCCCCTCCTGTTTCTTAATGTCGCCATTTCCGGACATTCTGGCGAATATTTCACCCACCTCCTCTCCAGCCATTACGTCCCGTATCACGTCCTTTGGATAAGTGAAACCTCCTCCATGGCCGACGGTCGACCACCCTTCGTTGTCAATGATGACACAGAATTGAAGGTCTATGAACTGGTCCCCCAAGTGGTATATGCCTGCCTCAAGCCCCACATAATAGTCGTATCTCCCTATTTCCATGACCGCGTTTGCCCTGTTCTTGGCACCATTGTAGATCACCCCTAATCCGATAGGCTGGTTAGGGACTCCCGAAGCCACATCGTGCCCCTCGACCAAGATGTCCTTTTCCATCCCAAGCGCCCGGAGCACATCATTGAAAGTAGAACTGACGGCATTGATTTTGACAGGATTGGAGGATCCAACACATATCTCCAATCTGTCGGATGACTTGTACATGAAGAAATTGGAATTTAGGGATTTATAAGCGTTGGGCCAAGTAATCTGGACGGGCCTCAGAGTTTGGGAATATCCTTGTTCTGAAAGATATTTTGCTGCCTTCTGAACTCCTCCTTCTTCTTGAGCGCTACATTCAGGCTGTCCTTTGCGAGATTGAAATCAGGATTGATCTCAATTGCCTTTCTATAGCATTCTATAGCCTCGGCAAGGTCCCCCTCTTCAAAGAAGAGAAATCCAAGGTTATATATCGCCTCCGAGTAGCTGGGCGACTGTTCTATTGCCCTTCTGAAGTAATCCATGGCAGACTTATAGTTGAACTGTAGCTTGTATATCATACCTATGTTATTGAGCAGTACAGGGTCGCTAGGCGTTCTCTTGAGCTGCTGTTTGTAGGACGCCAGGGAATTGTGGATGTCCCCTGCCTCGAAGTATGCATCGCCAAGGTCTCCATGAACAGACTTGCTGTGGGGCTCCGCCTTTCTCTTTTTCTCTAGGTACTCTATTCTTTTCTCCACATCATCAATGTGGTCCACAGAGTAATCTGCGTCTGTCATTGGCGCATCATCGAAAAGAGGCACATCTGACATGAACTCCTCCATTGTAAGTATGGGTTCGAGATTGTCCTCTTCGTCGATCTCATGTTCTTCGTAGGCCTCTTCGTCAATAGGCTTTCCTAGCATCTCAAGGAGATGTTCATGCGCCTTGAACAGCTTTGAATGTGCTTCCTTGTAGTTGCTTGAGTGATATAGGGTATCGGATCTCTCGACCAACTGCTCAATGAGGTTGAGCCTGTCACCAAGGTCCGGCCTCTTCTCCTTGGATGGAAGCGATCCAAGATCATCTTTCATGCTCTGAAGGAGTTTCTCATACTTGTCCTTGTATCTGTATCTGACAACATCATCCTCGATCTTCTTCTGGACCAGCCTCATGTAGAAACCCGCCCTGCCGAACAAACCCTCCTCCGCAAGGTCGAGGGCGTTCTCGAAGTCCGGGTAGTCTGAGATGTCCTTTCCATGCGCCTCTAGGAATGTCATCTTCTCCTTGAGCTCGTCAAGCATGTCGGATACCAGGTCCTTCTTTGTCACAGGATACTCCTTCTTTTGTGAAAAGATATCCTTGTCAGTAAACCTGGCAAGATTCTTCTGCTCCTCAAGGAACTTGTCATAGACCCTGTCTCCCTCCTGTACTATGGTGAACGGCACCTTCTCCAGTTTCAATTCGTTTATCCTCATGATCTTAACTTCGTTCATCATCTTTGGATTTATCACCATCATGACCGAGTTAGGCAACAAGTCCTGAACGTGTGTCTGGATCTTGAAGTTGTCGAACGAGATGTAAGAATAGTTCGGGTCCTGGATAAAACCCCATCCCAACAGGTCGAGATTTTCCATCTTCAGTGGGACCTGCAACGGTTCTTCTAGCCTCCCCTTTGTTTTGCGCATCTCCATAAGGTATGTGCAATTCTCATTGCTGGCGTGGAATCCGTAAAGTAAGTAAATATCGTCTTTTTCAGCAGGATCCGTGACCTTATCCCACAATTCCCTAACAATTCTTACCCTAAGGGACATGTTTATCAAATTATTTGAACAATCTGTTATTAAATAATTTTCTATATTATATTATTTAGGGTTTAATTTGATTTTATCACATTATTTCTGATTTTTTCAACTTAAGAAACTCTAAACCCATTAAATGGAAATATTTTAATATCTGGGTGTTTTATAGACAAGATGATACCATGAAAGTATTTGGCGTATATGGATATAAGAACTCTGGCAAGACAGCGGTTGTGACGTCCATAATAAGGGAGCTAAGAAGAAGGGGCCACAAGGTGGCTGCCATAAAACATATATCTTATGCTGAATTTTCCATCGATGTTCCCGGCAGGGACACAGACTTGTTCTCCAAGGCAGGTGCCCGCTCAATAGGTGTGATCAGCGAGAAGGAGACCTCAATAATCTACAAAGAGAAGAAGTCACTTATGGAAATGATATCTTTCTTCCATTCGGACTATCTTGTACTTGAGGGTTTTAGACAGGCATTGGTGCCAAAGATACTTACAGCGAAGAACAAGGATGAGCTTGAAAAGGATTTCAGGCACGAGGTAATCGCGATCAGTGGCCTTGTGGCAAATGAGATTACGGATTACAAAGGGAAGAAGGCCATATCAATTGGGAACATAGAGAAGCTTGTCGACATAATCGAGGAAAAGACCTTCGAGAAGATACCGGAGCTTAATTGCAAGGGCTGTGGCCAGACCTGCGAGGAAATGCTCTACTCGATAGTCGATGGGGAAAAGACCATTGATGACTGTCTTACCATAAAGAAGGACATTAGGATCATGGTAGAGGGCAAGGAGCTGCCGATGAATGCCTTTGTGCAAAACATAATCAGGAACTCCATACTAGGAATGCTCTCCACCCTCAATGACTTCAAGAAGGGAAAGATAGAGATAGACATCGACACCTGACATTGTGATCCGATGGAAGAAAGGCACTTTAGAAAGATAAGGGAAACGCTCTCAACAAAAGTGCCAGAACGCCACTTGGATCTTCTTCCAAGGTCTTACGAGGTCATAGGGAACATATTGCTTCTGACGATGCCCCCCCAACTGGAAGAATGGAAACACGAAGTCGCCCAGGCGTACCTTGAGGTACTTGGGATGCAAAGCGTGATGGAAAAAAAGGGCATTTCAGGCGAGTACAGGGAACCAGGCCATAGACTGCTGGCAGGCAGCGGGACAGTGACCATCCACAAGGAGAATGGCATAAGATACAAGATAGACCTCTCTCGCCTGATGTTCTCCTCGGGCAACATTTTTGAGAGAATAAGGATGGCCAGGATGGATGATGTTGGTCCAGTGGTGGATATGTTCGCAGGAATAGGTTATTTCACTCTTCCTCTGGCAAAGCATGCCGGGTCTTTTGTCGTATCCCTGGAGAAGAATCCCGCATCATTCAAATACCTTGAGGAGAACATATCATTGAACGGTCTTGAGGACAAGGTCACAGCGCACAACATGGACTGCAGGGACTATGAGGGAAGCGGCGCAAAGAGGATAGTCATGGGGTATGTTCGGGAGACGCACAAATACCTGGACAAGGCCATAGAATTGGCCTCGGACGGATGCATAATACATTATCATCAGACATTATTTGCGCCTGAATTGGGGAGCCTGCTTGAGAAGCAGATAGGAGACGCCGCTGCCAATGGGGGGTGTGATATAGATATTTTGGATGTGAGGACAGTAAAGAAATACTCACCAGGCGTATCGCACATAGTGGCCGACCTCAGGGTAAGATTTTAAAGTTAGGGCTACATGGTGAAAGAATGTTTGAGATAAAGGCAAAGGACGGGCTTGGCAGGATAGGCCTGCTCAAGATAGGGAAGAGGTCTGTTGAGACACCTGCCCTGATGCCTGTGATAAATCCCGGAAAGCTTACAATAGAACCATCCGAGATGGTAAAGCTCTTTGGGACACAGATACTTATAACAAATTCATACATCATCAACTCATCTTCGCGCCTGAGGGAGAGGGCGCTGGAAATGGGAGTGCATTCCCTTCTTGACTTCGATGGCGTTATAGTCACGGATTCGGGTTCCTTCCAGTTGATGCAGTATAATGATGTGGACATACCAAACTCCGAGATAGTAGACTTTCAGGGACGGATAGGGGTCGATGTGGCCACATTCCTTGATATCCCCACACTACCGGATGTCCCTTACCAAAAGGCCAAGTCCGATCTTATGGTGACACTTGAGAGGGCCAAGGAGGCAAGGGGAATAAGGGAAGGTTACCTCAATGGCACGGTACAGGGGTCCACGCACCTAAGGCTCAGGAGAATGTCTGCCAAAAGGATGGCGGAACTGGACTTTGACATTCATCCCGTGGGGGCTGTGGTGCCCCTTCTCATGCAATACAGATTCAAGGACGTGGCAGACATTGTCCTAACTGCCAAGAGCGAGCTCTCCCCGGCAAAACCTGTGCACTTATTCGGGGCCGGCCATCCAATGATGCTATCACTATACGTATTATTAGGATGCGATCTCTTCGACTCTGCCGCATACGTACTCTACGCTAAGGACAACAGGTACCTTACGGTATATGGGACAAAGAAGCTTGAGGAGATGACATATCTCCCATGCAATTGTCCCGTTTGCAGCAATCATACTCCCCAGGAGCTTATGGCCATGGGCAATTATGAGAGGACCAGGCTGCTGGCACTTCACAACCTTCATGTTACGTACGAGGAGATGAAGAGGATAAAACAGGCCATCCATGAGGGAAGCCTATGGGACTACGTTGAGATGAGGGTAAGGGCGCATCCAAAGCTTTACTATGCATACAGGTCAATCAGCAGGCACAGGGAACTTATTTCTAAGGCCGATCCTCTTGTCAAAAGGACTACAGAGTTCTACACTGGGCCCGAGACCAGGTCAAGACCGGTTTTCCACATGGCCATGAAAAGGGTTGAGGAGAGATTGCCCAATGCTGAAAGGGTCAGTCACAAAGTGTTTGGAAAGGTGCCGTCAGGGCTCTTTCACACATATCCCTTCAATGTGGAGATGGAGATCGAACCCGAGATCGATGTCGATGATAATGAGATGATACGCCAGATAGCTGATTACCAGTTTGGGAATGGCGTAAGCGAGGAGCTTTTCGAAGGCACAAGAATGTCTTATTCAAAAAGTGACCGGCTCAGAACAATATTCTATGGGGACGAGGTGCTTGCAACTCTAAGGGCCAGGGACGGCCTGTTCATATTGGCTGACGAGGGACAGAAGCGATTGCACTCGATACTTCCATATCCTCACTACAGGGTAAAGGTGGATGACGAGGTTGCCCCATACGTTGTGTCTCACGGCGATGTGTTCGCCAAGTTCGTCAAGGACCTTGACCCCGCTCTTCACAGTGGAGAGGAGGTTTTGGTCGTAAATGAGTCCGATGAGCTGTTGGGTTCCGGCTGGATGCTGCTTTCTCCTTGGGAGATATCACATTTTAAGCGTGGGATCGCAGTTAGGACCCGTAGAGGCGTAAAATAAAAATATTTTTTTTATTTATATTTTATTGAATAATGTTCTGATTAAAACAATTATTTTAAATTTCTATCTAAAATTTGCATAATATTTATATAAAATAAGAATTTATTATTCTTACTGGTAATTGCCAGAAGGGGGAGAAAAAAAATGGAAAAACAAGAGATATATCTGCGGATTCTTGAGTTGGTCGAAGAATACAACGATAAGAATCCCGGCTACTTTTACCCATCCAGTGTCCTAAGGGCGAAGTTGGGTATGAGCTTGGAAGACCTA
>Ga0272441_10000757_pt1 | contig 71887 bp, 52 predicted proteins | sample SSMProp6N_FD_193582 | JGI IMG/M metagenome (GOLD analysis project Ga0272441, IMG submission 193582) | Marine sediment archaeal communities from Little Sippewissett salt marsh, Falmouth, MA, United States - SSM-Prop-6N | ecosystem: Environmental > Aquatic > Marine > Wetlands > Sediment ...
CGCGGCCGCGGCCGACAGGCCAAACACGTCCGTGTAGAAGAACAACAAATAACTTGCTATGCCCGCCACCGAAAAGTTCAAGCCCACTTCGCCGATGCCATAACCGACCTTGGCGCCAAGGCTCAATCTCTGAGCGCATACTCCCGGCCTTTCGCCGATCACAGTACATTCGCTCATTTCACTGCTTCCTTCTGCGTGTCATGCCAAGCCAAGGTATATGCGGCATTCGGGACAGGCGGCGGCGTGGCCGGCTTCTCTTGTTTGCGGCCGGGCTATTTTACAACGGAGTATGAGCATCATCGGGGATCTGCCGGCGATACTCAATCACTCTTGATGCCGAGAAAATCCAACCCGATGGGCTTGCCGGCCTCGAGCGCAATCAGCGTCAAGGCGTGTGCGCCCTCTTTCATGTCTTTAAGCCGCGTCGAAAAGATCCGGGAAAGCAGGTGGTGCGGGGTCGCAAGAGAGACACTGTCGCGGCCATTGAATTGCATGGCGGCGCCGTCGATTTCGGCCCGAAACGAACCGCCTTCAGGTTGAAGTGCGCCGGCGAGCATGACGGAATAGGCGCCATCGTCCGGAAACTGAAGGTTTAACTTCAACTGTTCTCCGGACTTTTTCGGGGTCCACACGATCATGTTGCCGCCTTGCCACAAACCGCCTTTGACCTGGACGAGGTCCTTACTTGTTTCGATGAGGTCTTCGCAAGGTTGAAACTCGAACCTGGCGGCGCCGAATTTGGCAAGTGGCTCCCACGTGGCGGGAAGCTCTGGAACGCGGAGATCCTCGTTTGTCGGCGCGATGTGGTCATCGACAAAGCCGGGGCGCGCGTAATGGTAGCCAATTCTGGCGTACGAGAAGTCGGGGGTGCGGTCATGACTGAACAGCTCCATGTAGAATGCGATGCTGTTTTTAAAAGGCAGCGGGTCGAGCACGTGCCACCGGAAGTTGACCACGAAGCCGCGATTGGCCGGGCCGTCGTTGCGCGGCTGGCCGCAGTACGGGAAATGGAAATGGTCGTTAGCCGACCAGGCGTAGTTGAAATAGTCTTCTGAGCCGGTGCCGAAGGTTGAAGGCTGTACATCGTCATCCACGAAGATCTTCTCGTCACCCTCGCCCCACCAGTTTCCCCACGGGGTAGGGACGTTATTGGGATTCAGGAGCATGACGGCGGTGCCGACGTAGACTCCTTTGCCTCTTCCCAGCAGGAACGGCAGGTCCTGCACGCCCATTTCGCGGTATTTTGAGGCTACCAGGTCGTGGTCGGCGCGCCACCGGGCGCGGAAATGCATGGAGGAGTTTTCGTCCCAAGTGTACTCTGTCGGCAGCACGGAACCTGAGACGGCGACTTTTTCGGCGCCGCGGTTCTCGAACAGAATGCGAAGGGTTCTTTCGTAGGGCATGACGTAGCGGCAGGTCATCGTCCCATCTGAGGCAACGGTGAATGGAACGGAGGTGTACGGGTTAATACCGGGTGCGGCGCCGAAGAAATCGCCCACCGGCGACTGGACCTGGGGCCAGGGGTGACGGTCGCACTGGACGTAAAGCAGGGTTTGCCGCAGCGCCCGCTCGATATCGGGGGCATCCACCCGCAGAACGAGGCGCTCGATTGCGCCGGGCCCTTCGAGTAGCAACGCCTCGGCTGTTTTGCCCGGCTCGATTTCGACGGAAAACTCTTCGGGTTTGGCCTTTGACCGATACGGCCATTCTCGGTCGACGTCGGCAAGAAGGCCCGCAACGCGCCGGATATCTTTGGCGCAGGTCTTAAGGTCTTGCGGCGTGAATGTAACAACCTCCGCCCCGGGTTCATACTTACGCGCCTGGATCTCGTAGAAATGGGTCCCGGCAATTTTCCCGATCCAGACGATCCGGCAGCGTTTGGCAAAGGGCAGCGGCGCATAAGCCGCATTGCGCTGATAGAAGGACCCCTCCAGTGTTTCCCGCGTCAGGCCCGTTCCTTCGAGAAAAGAATCATATGGGTGCAGGAAGAATTTCTCGGCGGGACCCTCGTACAGCGGTTCTTCTGCGTCATCCAGATAAACCCGAACCGAGCCTTCGATTCTGGCGGTCCATAAACGCACAATTGCGCCCGGCCCCTCGATGTCGCACATGAGATACTCGCCCGGCTTCTCGCCGCCCGGTTCTTCAAGCACGGCTTCAAAATTGGGAATGCGCTCCCGGCCGAAACCGTCCGAGTTGGCGAACCAGTGTTCGCCCCCCGGAACCGAACTTAGACGGTCATACGAGGAAAATTGCACCGTTTCATAGGCTGGCTCAGGGAAACTGGCCAACCGGTGCATATCAACCATCTCGTTTACCAGGCTACCCGTCGTAACAGGGCCGGCCGCGGCGGCGCAGCTTATGAGGCACATAACGAAACAAATCTTGTACGGCATCAATGTTTACACTCCACTGTTGTCGCCCACGTCTTCAGGGCGTCCCAAACGCAAAGGGCTCAACGCTGCATCATTATGTCAGGGCTTGTCCCATTTTTCAACAGATGTGTGTTATGAAGAGCATTCAGCCGAGTCTTTTATAGACAAAAATATAAAATTACATGTGCCGATGGTATCTACATTAGGCTCAAATTGACCTTGTTTCCCGACTATACCGGCCCGTTTTGCCAGGGTTTTACGTATAATTAGTATTTGTGTGCCGGTTAGGTGGTGCGACTCAGGAACAAGCGTGGTGATGCAAATGCGGGTGTTGGTGGCATTTTGTCGAATAACGTCTTTAAATATTTTAAACAAACGTCTTGACTTTTCCCGGGCGGAGGTCTAAACTGCGTTTCATTCCGATTTGCCGGTGGCTTGCTTGGTGCGGCGAGAGTTTCAGAACTACCGCGGTAGACTTATCCTGGCGGTGATGGCACATGATAAACTCTTCGGCAGCGAATGCTTATACACATGGGCTCCGGCAAAATACTTTCCCGACGGGGCCGGCCGAAAGAAGAGCTGCCGAAAAGGAATAGGATACAGCGGATACAGCGACCGTTAGGCCGCATACAGTCGAATGATGGAGGCAAGAAACAAGTCATGAAGGAAACGTACCGGACTTTTGTTATGCCGGTTCTGCTGGCAGTCATGTGCAACCTTTCTGCGGGAGCGGCGCCTGACGCGCTTTCCGAAGGCCTTATGGCCGGACTTCCCGTGTTTAAAGACTACACCGCCGCCCGCGAATCCAGCTACGACCGGACCGGCGGCAACGCCGATGGACGCCACGATTGGCCGCTCCAGCCCGGCGAAACGCGCGTCATGGCGGACATCGAAGGCGCCGGCGCCATTACGCATATCTGGATCACGATCGCGACGAAAGACGACAAGCACCTCAAGCACATGGTACTGCGTGCGTACTGGGACGGCGAAAAAACGCCCAGCGTGGAGTCGCCGATTGGAGATTTCTTCGGCCTTGGCCACGGCAAGTACTACCAATACAGCTGCCTTCCCATCCAAATCGGCACCGACAAAGGACTCAACTGCTTTTGGCGCATGCCGTTCAGTGACGGCGCGCGCATCACGGTTACTAACGAAGGTCCTGTCGCGGGCCAGGCCTTTTACTATTATGTCGATTATCAGAAGCTTGACGAAGTTGGCGACGATGTGGGCCGGTTCCACGCCCAATACCGCCAGGCCTATCCCTGCGACTCGCCTGAAAACTACGTCTTTCTCGACGCGAAGGGCCGGGGGCACTTTGTGGGCTGCAACTTGTCCATTCACAATCGGGCCGCGGGTTGGTGGGGCGAAGGCGACGACATGATCTACGTTGACGGCGACGAGACGCCGACGCTGCACGGCACCGGTTCCGAAGACTATTTCTGCGGAGCGTGGGCGTACGGGGCGCCGTTCAGCAACCTGTACTTCGGCGCGCCTCTGATCGACGGCCAGCATGCCCAGAACGCTTTATGGAACGTTTACCGCTACCACCTTGAAGATTCCATTCCGTTTACCGAGTCCATCCGCGTGACCATCGAACATGGCCATAAAAACAACCGGAGCGACGACTTTTCATCCGTCGCATACTGGTACCAGAACGAACCGCATGTTCCGTTCCCGCCATTGCCTGCGCCCGATGCGCGTTTCCACACCGAAGCCACTACCCACACCGAGGCCTGGGCGCATGAGGCTGAAACAATTGCCCCGCTCTTTCAAAACGAACAAGTAGTGGCCGAGGATATGGCGCGGTTCGGCAATTTCTGGAGTCACGGCAAACAACTCGCCTTTCTTGCCGAGGGTCCCGCCACGTACAAGGCCCCATTGCCTGTCGAAGCAAGCGATGCGGGCGATTACATGCTCGAGCTTTGGTATACGTCCGGGCCCGACTACGGCCGCTGCGAGCTTTGGCTGAACGGCAAAAAGGTCTGCCAGTGGGACGGGTTCAACGAGGACGGCGTGGTGCGCAAAAAACTGGCCGGCCAGGTTCCCTTGACGCTAAACCCGGATGCAAATCTCATTGAATTGCACATAACGGGCAAGGATGAGGCTTCGACCGGGTTCCGCGCCGGCTGGGACTGTTACCGGGTCAATCCGGTTTGAAGTGGTTGCCGTAAGATGGGAGAAAGAAAGTGATTAAACGAATCTGCTTCATCGGCGTCTTAATAGTCACGGGCTTGGGCGCCCTCTTCGAAGAAGCCTGTGCAGTAACACTTCAAGAGGATGTCGTTTACGGCCGGGCAGGCAGCGTGGAGCTGAAGATGGACATAGCGGCGCCGGACAACCTTTCGTCGCCCGTGCCCGCGGTCGTCTGCATCCACGGAGGCGCATGGCAGGCCGGTTCGAAGAACGATTACCGCCCCCACATCTTCATGCTTGCGTCTTTGGGTTATGTCGCCGCGGCCGTTTCCTACCGGTTTGCGCCCGAACACCCGTGGCCTGCCCAAATTGAAGATGTGAAATGCGCTGTCCGGTATCTTCGATCACACGCCTCCGACCTGCACATTGATCCCAGCCGTATCGGCGCGCTCGGCCACTCCGCCGGCGGCCACCTGGCGCTGCTCCTGGGCCTGTTGGACGAAAAGGACGGGTTCAACAACTCCGGCGGCAATGGCGGTATTTCGAGCAAGGTTCAAGCAGTGGTAAACCTCTCCGGACCGACCGACCTTAGAACGTGGCGCGCCTGGCCCGAAGCCGATGAGCAGTTTAAACTCGATTTTGGAAAAGACTCCGATGGCATCCTCGCGGACCTCATCGGCACGGACGACCGAAACAGCGATGCCGCCGTGCTTGCGTCTCCCGTCAGCTACATCGATGCCGGCGATCCGCCGGTATTAACATTCCATGGCGACCAGGACCCCGTCGTCCCGGTTGACCAGGCGGAGACGCTTCATGAAGCGCTGAGGAAAGCAGGGGTTTCGGAAGAGCTCGTCGTCGTGAAGGGCGCCGCACATGGGTTCACTCAGGAACAGCTCATGACGGCCGTCGCAAAAATAAAAGTTTTCCTGGACAAGACCCTGCAAACTGCAGGCAAAGCTGAGGCCGCAGAGGCGCCGCGCTTTGAAGATATTCTCAAAATCGATTGCCATGCCCATGTCTTTGACGACGTCCCCGAGTACGTGGCCATGCTTGAACGGACGAATATGTGCGCCATCAACATTTGCTTATACGGCAACATCCCGGAACTGCTTGTTCCCGCCGAAAAGATGGCCGAACACCTTCGCCAGAAGTACGATCCGTATCTCCAGTTTGTGTGTACGTTCGATTTGACCCGCAGGAATGAGCCCGATTATGCGCAACAAGTCATCGCGTGGGTTGACGAATGCGTTGAAGCGGGCGCGCTCATGGTGAAGCTGTGGAAAGAAGTCGGGATGGCACTGAAAAAGCCGGATGGTTCCTACCTGATGCCCGACGATCCGCTCTTCGATCCGCTATACGCGCATCTGGCCAAACGGCACATCCCGCTTTTGGCGCACCTCGCCGATCCTGTCGACGCGTGGCGCCCGCTTACGCCTGAAAGTCCGCACTACGGATACTATTCGCAAAATCCCGAGTGGCATCTGTACGGCCGCGAGGGCATACCCTCCCATGAAAGAATTCTGAAGGCGCGTGACAACATCATGCGGAAGTATCCCGACCTGATTGTGGTCGGCGCGCATTTTGGAAGCATGACGCACGATTTGGACGAACTTGGCAAGCGTTTCGACGAGTTTCCCAATTTCTATATCGACGTTGCCGCCCGCATGTGGATAGTGCGGTCTTATCCGGCCGAACAAGTCCGCAAGTTTTTCCTCAAGTACGGGGACCGCATCCTGTATGGCACGGACCTGAACCAATACACCGAGGGCGGCGCTCCTTCCGAGGAAGCGCGCAACGCGTTTGCAAAATCTGCGGAAGCAATGTACCGCGCCGATTTTGCCTACCTGGCGCAGCAGGGAACGCATAAGATCAACAACCGTGAAGTTCATTGCCTCAATTTACCACGAGAAACGCTCGATAAAATTTATCATCTTAACGCGCAACGCTTGATGCCGGCTTTGTCGGCTGACCACGCGGCGGCTTCAGCCGAATAACAGGTGAACAAAATGGACGTTCTCGCGTCAAGCGCCCAGACGGCTCAGTCCCACGAAAAAAAACCAACGGCTTCACAAAACGCTGCACCAGTGCCGGCTCTTTTACCTGCCGGCCGGCGGTTGACTTCAGTCGACGCGCTGCGTGGATTCGACATGTTCTGGATCATTGGGGGACGAGAAGCCTTTCTCGCGCTCGTGGCGCTCTTCATTTATCCGCTCCCTGGCTGGCTTACCGGGCAGTTCGAGCACGTAGAATGGGAGGGGTTTGTTGCGTGGGACATGATCATGCCGCTCTTTCTCTTCGTCACCGGCGTGTCGATGCCCTTCTCGTTTGCGAAGTGGTCGTCTTCAAAGGGCGGAAAGAAGCAGCTTTACTTGCGGCTTCTGCGCCGCCTGCTTTTGCTCTGGGTACTGGGCATGGCGGTCCAAGGCAACCTGCTTGACTACGACCTGTCCCGCCTGCACTTGTTTTCTAACACACTTCAAGCCATCGCCGCGGGTTACCTCATCTCCACGGTGTTCCTTCTGGCCTTGCCGCTCGTCGGCCAAATTGCCGGTACGGCCGCACTTTTACTGGTCTTCTGGGGCGCGATTGAATTCATACCGCTCCCGAACGCCCCAGCCGGCACGCTCGAACCCTGGAACAACCTCGCCCTTCACATCGACACACTCGTGCTGGGTTCGTTCCGCGACGGAACCACGTACACCTGGGTGTTCAGCAGCCTGGGATTCGGGGCAACCGTCATGCTTGGGGCATTTGCCGGCCACGTGCTTCGTTCCGGCTTGAAAAACAAGCGAAAAGCTCTTGCCTTGGCGGCGATGGGGGTCGGTTGTCTGGCCGCCGGTTGGTTGTGGAGTTACTGGTTTCCCGTTATCAAGCACATCTGGACGGGGTCGATGGTCTTTTGGGCCGGCGGCTGGAGCTATCTGCTGCTCGCGGGTTTTTTCTGGCTGGTTGACGTAAAAGGCTATCGCCGCTGGGCTTTTCCTCTGACGATCATCGGCATGAACGCCATCGCCGTCTACGTTGCTACACACGTCTTTAACTTCGGCCTCGTGAGCGGCGCTTTGATTGGCGACTTGACGCCGCGCCTCGGCCGTTTCGGGGACTTCCTCCTGGCCTTTGCAACGCTGCTCGTTCCCTGGCTGATCCTGCTTTACATGTACCGCAAGAAGACTTTCATCCGCATTTGAAGCCATTCTGTGGCTGCTCGCCGCGCCGGACTTTACAGCCTCTTGCATAAAAAGGTGCATCGTCAGAATTTGAAGGCTATTCCCAACACCGGGCCATGCGTCTTCGAATCGTATTCGAGGCGATCATGGTCATAGTCGACATCAAGATACCGGTAACCAAAGCCGGCATCGATGTTTTCGGAAAGCGCATAGCGCACGTGCGCAACGGCGTTTATCGAGAAATCGGAACCGGCTCCGAATCCGCCCAGATCGCCTCGTAGCGACAGAAGCCAGCGTTCCCCAAGCTTCTGGATGTATCGCCCACCGACGAATGGGTCGACCCAGTCCGCACTTGGATCAAGGGTGAAGGGACCAACGTCGATATCCGTTTGGAATTTAAAGTAACGCGCCCCGCCGAGAAGGTCGAAGGCGCAATTTTCATTTCCAAAACGGCGGAAAAGGCCGGCTTCGACGATCGTTTCGGTCAGGGTGGCATCAACTTTAATTCCAGGGCGTAAAAGGCCCCGCTTCAGCTTGACGCGCGCGGCATCGCCCAGTTTGGCGTACGTAAGATCCGTCATGAAGCCCCAACGACAGTGCCGGGCCTCTGCGTGGGCGAACCCGGCAAATTTCAGCACATCCAGCACATCACCGATGCTGGCGTCAATAGAACTTGTCGCGCCATCTCCGATGGTTGTGTCGGCCTTAAGCGCGGTCAACCAGCCGTACATCGCAACTTCGAAGAGCCAGTCGCGTGCGGAGGAGTGCGTGGGCCCGGCCACGGGTTTCTTTTCGTGCTGTTCATCCGCATCCTGCGCGTTTGCCGTAAAGCACAATGACATGACAAGAGCCGCTGTCAATACCTGTTTCATGGCAAATTCTCCTGGCTCCGTGCCGGTTTAGTTCCTGATAATGAGCAGGTTGTCTACTTCTTCGGAAACAGAAATGTTAACGTAAGCCGAAAGCCCCAGCCGTCGGGCCCGTTGTCGGGCGATTCAATCCAGTAGCGCGGTCCGGCGCCGATTTGAATGTTTTGGTTGCCGATTTTGAAGAGTTGGCTGACGTTGGCGTTCAAAGGCACAGACCACTGGTCATTGTTCCAGTCGTAGGTAGCTTCCGTATTGAGCGCGAGCGTGGTCTTCGTTTTGGTGATGTACGTAAGGAACGGCTGCATGAACGTAGCATTGACGTCCGCCCGGTCGTCGTCGCCCGCCACCGAAAAGACATGATTCGCAAGAAGACCGTAGGTCCAAGGGCCCTTTTGCCGAAGCGCCACGCCTGTCGGGCCGATTCCCCACTTATCGCCGCCCAGGGCGTCATCCGTCGCGGTCGGCAAGAGGAATACGGGCCCCGCCCCCCAAGTCCAACCGTTGGCAGTAGGCTCCTTGGGACTGAAGAAGAGGCTTTGGAGCATATCTCCGAGACCGGATTCACCTTTTCCCCGGATGGGAATGTCATCCTGATCCAGGATGGGCAGAATCGTGCGGCTTATGAGGTTCCAGTCCTCGTTCAGCGTGATGGGGATAACCGGCTGAACGTTTATACGCCACACCGAACCTTCTTCTTGCGGGCCGAAGTTCTCATCATAGTTAGCCTGAATCGGAACACTTATCAGTGAAGCCACAGGGTTGGCCAGTTGCTTGGCCAGGTCCTGGCTCCCGCCGGCTGACGACTCGACCGCGGCAGGGCTGTCTTCCTGGGCGCAAGCCATCCAGGAAGTACATGCGAACAAGCCGAAGCAGACTGCAACGAAAAGTTGACCGTGTGAGTGCATGGCAATCCTCCCGAGCGAACCTGTCGCTCTCGTTTTCATTTCCACAGTTGCTTTTTCATGCCTCGCAGCCGTTCATTAGCGGGGCCGTGCACAAAGGAGAAGAGCCGCGGCGGCGGAAACGCCGCCGCGGCTCGTTTGTTCACTTGCCGCGCGCGGCGTTTTCGATCTGCTTCTGAACCTTCTCCAGGTTGAACGAGCCCGGTGTCTGGCTCGGCGGATACTCCGCCAGGGTCTGAAGGAACTGCCCTGCCAACTGCTGCATAGGCACCGCGACGAAAGCATGGTCAAGAAACCAGTCGTGGTAGACGTTGGCGTCGATCTGCGCCTTCTCGAACGGGTCGCGCCGGAGGTTGAACAACAGTGGTATGCGCAGCTCCGTAAACGGTTCGCGCCAGATCTGGAAGGCGTCGGCGCGGTTTTCGAGGAACACCGCCTTCCACTGGTCGAGCCGAATCGCCACGACCGCGCCATCATCGTTCACATAGAAGAACTCCTTTCGGGGCGATGCCTTGATGTTTTCTTCGACGCTCTTGTAACTGCCGGCGTTCGCCAGATAGTCATTCATATCGTAGCCGTCGAGATGCTGGCGGTAGTTGCGGCCAATGGCCCGGTAGCCGTCGAGCAAGTCTTGCTTGAGGTCGGGTTTGCCGGCCGCCGCAGCGAAGGTAACCATCCAGTCCTCGTGCGCGACCATGCCGTTGAGGGTGGCGCCTGCCGCCCACTTCGCGGGCCAGCGGACGAAACACGGCACGCGATACGCGCCCTCCCAGTTGGAGTTCTTCTCCTTGCGGAACGGAGTGACGCCGGCATCCGGCCACGTGTTGTAGTGAACGCCGTTGTCGGTCGAATACATCACGATCGTGTTTTCGGCGATGCCGAGTTCGTCGAGCAGGGCGAGCAATTCGCCGACGTGCATGTCATGCTCGACCATGCCGTCCGTATACTCATTGCCCCAGGGTCCGGAGATGCCGGTATGCTCTTGCTTCACGTGAGTGCGAAAATGCATGCGCGTGCCATTCCACCAGCAAAACCACGGTTTGCCGGCCCTGTGCTGACGCTGGATGAAGTCCTTGGCGGCCGCGAGGGTCTCCTCGTCGATGGTCTCCATGCGCTTCCGGGTCAGGGGGCCGGTATTCTCGATCTGGCCGCCGGCGGTTGCTTTGATCACGCCTCGCGGGCCGTACTGCTCGCGGAAAGTCTTGCCGCTGGGCAGCACGTAGTCGCCGGGGTAATCGCGATGTTCCGGCTCCTCCTCCGCATTCAGGTGATACAGGTTGCCGAAAAACTCATCGAAGCCGTGGTTGGTGGGCAGGTGCTCGTCGCGATCGCCGAAGTGGTTCTTGCCGAACTGCCCGGTGGCGTAGCCTTGCTCCTTGAGTACGGCGGCGATGGTGATGTCGGTTTCCTGCCAGCCCTCCGCCGCGCCTGGCAGGCCGACTTTGGTCATGCCCGTGCGCACCGGAACGGTGCCCCCCATAAACGCCGCGCGACCGGCTGTGCACGACTGCTGACCATAGTAATCGGTAAAGCTGACGCCTTCCTCGGCAATGCGGTCGATATTGGGCGTACTATAGCCCATCATTCCCCGGCTGTTGTGGCTGATGTTGGTGATACCGATATCATCGCCCCAGATCGCGAGGATGTTTGGTTTGTTCTGTGCTTGCGCAACACTGGTCAACATCACAGCAAGCGCCGCGAACGCAACCAGGCGCCAAACACCTGTTGCAGCAAATTTGTTTCTCATTTTCGGTTCTCCTTAGTTCTCGGAAATATCCGGCCTGACCCTTCCAAACAGCCAGGCAGACGCTAATTGCTTACTCGCGCCCTCCTTCTTGCTTCGGCTGACGGCATCCCGCGCCGGAATTCAGGGTTTTTCGGGGAAGATGGTCTTCCAGTCCGCTTTCATGTCTACGACAACCCAGCCTTGCTTATTGGCCTCGTCCAGCCCTTTGTCCAACTGGCCGACATGAGACTCTCGATCGTAGGCCCACTCACGATCTCCGTCTGTGTGGTGCACGTACAGGCACAGCCGGGCACCCTCGCCGGCCGCCGTCCATTGCAGCATCTGAAGATCGCCGTCGGAGTTGCCGAAAGCGGCGATGGGCCTGCGCCCGATGAAGCGGTTAATGCCCACAGGCTTGCCTTCCTTGTCGTCGATGAAGTCGATTTCAGGCAGTTTCACCAGAACGGGTTTGCCGTCACGCATCTCGAATTGGGTCTTGATGGTGCTTCCGACGACCTGCTCGGGAGGCACACCATAGACCTTTTCAGTAAAAACACGCATGAATTCGATGCCGCCGCCGGACACGATAAAGGTCTTAAATCCGTTGGCTCGCAAGTAATCGAGCAGTTCAAGCATGGGCTGGTAGACCATTTCGGTGTATGCCTTGCCCGTAGTGGGGTGCTTCGCCGTGGCAATCCAGGCGCTTACAACCTCGTTGAACTCATCGGTCGTCATTCCTGCATGAGACGCCATGACAAGTTTGAGCAGGGCAGCCTCGCCGCCGGCGAGGGCGCCTTGCATGTCGCCCTTAAGCACGGAAGCAAAGGGTTCGGTGTCTTTCCATTCGGGGTGTTCCGACGCCGTGGCCTTTACGCGGTCAAAAGCGTAGAGTGCTTGGAAATACAGAGGCTGCTCGCTCCACAGGGTGCCGTCATTGTCGAAAACGGCAATGCGTTCCGGCTCCGGGACGAAGTCCCCGGAGCCCCTGTTTGTAACCTTTTCGATGAAACCGACAATCGTTTGTTTGGGTTGCGTGTCGTTCCACGATGCCAAGGGTTCGGCCGCTGCGACCGGAATAGCGACGGCGGCCGCCAGCGCAAAGCACCGGATTGCGGCGGTCAATCCTTTCGTTTCTATTTCCATACTTGCACTCTTTTTTCGGTTTGTGCTGTCAATGCCCCGACAAGACGTGCAGCTTGTGTTCAATGACTGCCTTTTGCCGCGGCGGTATGCGCTCTTGCCCCAACGACCGTTCATACAATGCACTCGCTTGTTCAGTCTTGTCCTGGTTCTCGTACAACGCGCCCAGAAGCAGGATAGAGTCTCCGTGGTCCGGGCGCCGAATCAGAAGCTTCTCGAGAGTGAACACCGCGTCCTCGAGTTTTTGGCTCTGCGCCTGGTAGAACGCGAGCGTATAGGCGAATCTCGCGTCGTCCGGCCGAAGCTGGGCGGCGTGGCGGCACCGCTCGACCGCCTCCTCCAGGTCGTCTTCCGCAACCAGAACGGCCAGGTTGTAAGCGGCCGTTGCGGAATTTGGGTCAACCTTGAGCGTGTGGCGGAACGCCGCCACGGATTCCTGTCTGCGCCCCATCTCGCCCAACAGAAGGCCCAGGTTGAGGTTGGCGGCGAGATTGTCGGGATTGATCGCCAGCGCGCGCCTCAGACTGCTCTCGGCCTCCGCGTTGCGGCCAAGGGCATTCAGAGCCAGGGCCAGATTGACATGCGGCGGCAACAGGTCCGGCCTCAGCGAGATCGCGGTCTCGAAAGAGCTGACGGCGCCCTGCAAGTCACGGCGAGCCATAAGAAAGTTTCCCCGGTTGTAATGTGATAACGGGTCGTCGGGGCGAGCCAAAGTGACAGTCAGGTACTCATCCACGGCCCGCGACAGCGCAGCCCAGCCCTCATTCGAGACCGCTTCGCGCGGCGCCGGCGCCAGAGTCGCCGCTGCTCGTACGCGCACGAGGCGGCTCTCGTCCTTCGTTGCCGCCAACAGCGCCGCAACCGCTTCAGGCGTCAGATAACCGCTTAATGCTGTCGCGGCGCTCGAACGGACGAGCGGAGACGGGTCCTCGAGGGCTTCGATAATGGCCGTCCATTTCCGGCCGTACGAACATCCAGCCAACAGCCGGATCAGGGACACGGCCACCATCTCCTCGTGGTCCTTACGCTTGAGATACTCCAGCATCTCCGCCAAACGCGCCCACTCGCCGGCGCGGGCCGCTTTCACGAGACCGCCCCAGTGCAGGGTGTCGGCCTGGTAATCGCGATCCCGCCATTCCCGGACGGTCTCGTCCGCCCATTTTGCATCCTGGTCCGCGTGACACATGTTGCATGCATTGGGCGACTCGAAGGCCAGAGTGGCGGCGGGCATGGGAGGCCGCATCGAGTGGTCGCTCCGGTGCATCCGGGCGAATTCCGTCATAGGCATATGGCAGGCAATGCAGCGGTTCCCGGCGCTGTCCGCTTCGTGGTGGGTATGTAACGGGGCGGATGCCACGCGCTCTGCATGGCAAGGAAGGCAGGCGTTGTTCGCAACGGCATCCTCCTTGAATCGGTACCGCCCGCTGGAGGTGTGGCAGTGCATGCAGTCCAATTGGCCCGCCTTTGCGCAGGGGTTCATCCGCCACAGCGAATACGTGTAGTTCTCGCCCAAATCGCGGCCGTCGGGGTAAAAATCAGGATGCTCGAATGCTGTCAAGTCGAAGTGATCGAAGAAACTATCAGGCGGCTTGTAGCCGGTACTCACGGGCGACATCTTTGCGTGGCACCCGGAACACGCGGAGGAGGTCTGGTGTGCCGAAAAGCCCCGCGATTGGCTTACAGTCACGATCCCCATGTCCTCCGGCGCACTTCCTTCCTTTGCTTGCCTGAACAGGGCGACGTGCTTTTCCGCGGGCCCGTGGCAGGTCTCACAGTTGATGCCGGGTTCCTCCCATGTCGTGCGGTAGGTGTCAGACTCCAAATCATAGTTGGTATCGAGGAGGCTGACATGGCACGAATAGCAGGAGGTGTTGAAGGTGTATTCCGGATCTTTCCAGTGGAGTGGTCTGTCGTCCGCCTGGCCCGGTACATGCCGCACGCCGCTGGCTGCCGTGTCAAGCCAAGTCTTCCGGTTCACGTCATAGGCCAAAGGAAGGGTTTGGAGACGGCCGCGTTCGAGCGGCGTGAGGAAGTAATAGACATTCTTGCCGCCCATTGCATGCACAATGGGCATCTTGGACTCACCGTCAGGGCCTTTTTCAACCACCCAGCCTGTATTGTCATGCAGAACGGCATAGTAGGAGTATTCCCCGCCGACCTTAATTGGCCGCGTTTGTGGAATCAACGCCTTCCGGGCGAGGACGTCCGCGAAAGGTTGCATGGCAAGCCCGTGAAAAGACGTTGCCCAGAGGTTGTAGAATCTCTCGTGGCATTCTCGACAACTGGCCGAACCCGCGAACTGTCCCGTGGATTCTGCCGCCCTCCCCGTCTTGGCATTGCACCCGTCCCCAGCCAGAAAAGCCGACACCGCGAACAGCACCGGCAAGGCGGCAAACCTCCCGGCGCGCGCCAGAGCCGCACGCAGAAGGCGGCTGCCACCAGCACACTCCCCATGCTTCACGGGATCTTCCTCCAGTCTTCACAGCACACCCCAGCGTTGTCAAAATGAGTGAACGCCGCAAAAATCGCTCAGCATTCCCGGCTTTCGGTGCATGGCTCGGTTTTCCTGAGCGAGCCCGGCAAGTTCCCGCAACTGCTGGCGTGTTCCCGAAAACTCACCTTTGTCTTTCGGTTCCCCGGCAGGCGGGCCCGTAGATGGGGAAGCTTAACGGTTGAACCAGGGAATCAAACTTGGAGTACTTACGGCCGTCTGGAATAAACAGGGGCAGAAAACGGTATGGTTGCATGCAGCATGCATTGAAGCGGGTTGCGGTTTTTTGCCTGCAGAACAGCGCCCCGGCCGCTCATAGGCCACAGGGCGGGGAATCGAATTCCGTCCCTGCCAGCGATTACATAGCAACCCAAAGCGCGATCGTCAAATTTCGCGGACCCTTGCGCCCCAAACAAAGGAAACTGGTGATGCTTAGAAAAAGATATAGAATGCCATGGCTTCTTCTCATCGCGGTATTTGCGATATCAGCGCCTCCTGCGTTCAGCCAAAGCAAACTGATCGCCATCGATGTCCTGATTGAACCGGGGCCGAAAATGATTGAGGAGGCCCAGAAATGGAACGCCCGGATGCGTGAGCAGAGCCCTGAAGGGTTCGAACTTGACGAAGAACACGCACCTCACATAACCCTGGTCCAGCGGTTCATCAACGAACCCGACCTGCCAAAGGTTTTGGCAGCCGTAGAAAAGGTGAAGTCGGAGTTCGATATAACCAGCCTTAAAATGACGGCAACGGGTCTCTACCACATTCCGTCCGGCAAAATAGGGCTTGCCGGTATCGTTATCGAACCCTCCAAGGAATTGCTTGCGCTCCAAAAAGCGGTTATCGAAGCTGTAAACGATTACGCGCAAGAAGGAGGCGGTGAGTCCGCGTTCGTTTCTGATAAGTCAGGGACGCCTTTTGACCCGCAACTGTTTACGTATGTTGAAACCTTTGTGCCGCAGCAAACGGGAAAGAAATTTAATCCCCATGTGACAATTGGAGTGGCGCCACTCGGCTGGTTGGAGGAGCAGGAAAAGAAGCCGTTCGAGAACTTTACTTTTGGCGCTACGGGCATTGCAACGTATCAGTTGGGCAATTTTGGAACGGCGTCAAAGCGCCTGGATCGCGACGACTAAGTGCGACGGCAGATACTCCCTTAATTGTATACAAGGATCACCCTCTGCTTCGGGGCATTCTTGATGCCCACATGAACCATTTTGCCCAGTCAGCAAGCCAAGCCACTACAGATCTCGCGCAAAAAATCCACACGCTCCAGAAGTTGACTAAACAGACTGGCGGCCTTTACCATTGCGGTAGCCTCCTTGTCAGCGTTGTGAACCGTTTGTCTGACCATCCGATTCTTCAACGTTGCTGGAGGGTTGTCAACCCGCCATTTTCAGAAAGCTAATTTGGACAAGAGTGACAATCGGCGTCTCACTAAGACGCACGCCAATTTTGGACGGATTCTATTTCGGATTGGTTTTTGCGAACGACGGAGTGACCATTGATGCTGGAGAACAACCGAAGGATTGTTCCATGAGCTACAACAACAGCGGTGTTCGCTTTCTGTTGTCCGGCGCGCTGGCCGTGCTGCTTTTCCTTCTTCCGGTCGCCCTGGACTTGACGAGCTGTGCCGCGGCCGCGTCTGATGAAAAGCCTGATTTGCGTTCCCTGAGGCCCGAGGAGGTGTTCTCGAAGCTGAATCTGAAACGACCCGAGCTCGCCGCGGTGAAGGCGGCTGTGGAGCGTGGGGATCGTTCCGCGGCGTTTGCGGCACTCTTGGCCCACTACCGCGAAAAGTATCCATTGCCCGAAGCCTCAGGCAAGGTGTCCGAGGCAAATCGCAAGGTGGCGGACAGCATCGTCAACCACACCTTCCAATGGGGTCCTTATGAACCCGCTGAGTACGGCGAGGACATCCGATGGGACTGGGACCCGCGCGGTGACATCGAATGGGTGGCTGCGGTGTATCGTTTCCATTGGGCAGGGCCGCTTGCCCAAGCCTTCGCCGAAACAGGAAATCAGCAATACGGTGCGACCTTTGTCGAGCTGACGCGCGACTGGATTGCTGAGCACCCGCTGGAAAAACGCGACGAGGCCCACTATGTCTACACGCATTGGAAGGGCTTTGCATGGCTGGATATACAGACGGGTATCCGCGCCACGCGGCTTTGCAATGTCTTCCCCACCATAATTCACGCCGACGCCTTCACGCCGGAGTTCCTCGGGGTATTCCTTGCAAGTCTTTATGATCATCAGGCCAAGACCGAACTTCTTCCTATGGGAAGGGTTCACAACAAGGCCGTTTTCGAGCAGCGTGGGTTTGTCAATATTGCCTGCACCTTCCCTGAGTTCCGTGATGCCCCGCGCTGGATGGCGCTGGCCATGGAGCGCCTCCGCGAGAACTTCCTCGCCCAAGTCACGCCGGACGGAGTCCAGCGCGAATGGTCGGGGGGCTATCACAGCGGGGTGCTCCGCGACGCCGTCGAAATCATGGGCCGTATGGAGACCTTTGATGTTCCCGTTCCCGAAGATTTCCGCAGGCGCGTCAAATCCATGTTCGACTACATCTTCGGCATGGGCACCCCCGAACTCGGCTACCCAATGTTCGGCGACACGGGACGCAGCATCTCCGTCCCCGCCGAACGTTCTCATTTTCAACTCTATTCGGAACTGCTGCAGGCCACGGAGTTGTTCGGCGACCCCAAATACGCGGCCCGGGCCACCCTTGAACAAGCCGCGCTGCCGGAACAGACCTGCTACGCTTTCCTTGACGCCGGGATGTACGCCCTGCGCGATGCGTGGGGACCCGAGCAGATCTACTTCGCCCTGCATTGTTCTCCGCCGGCCATCAGCTCACATGACCAGCCCGACAACGGCACTTTCGAACTCTACGCCTATGGGCGATGGCTCATGGCGGACAGCGGGTATTACACTTACGGCCATGACAAGGAAGCCCGAACCTGGCACCGGCAAACACGCGTTCACCAAACCCTGACGCTTGACGGCAAGGACACGAAGGTTGCGGGCAAGGCGCTGCTTTGGTATACGACACCGGATCTGGCTACCGTTGCCGTCGAAAACGCTTCCTACCCCGGGCTTACCCACCGCCGCACGGTATGGTTTGTTAACAAACGCTTCTTCGTCCTCTTGGATGAGGCCATCGGGCATATGCCCGGCGTCCTTGATGTCCACTTCCAGTTTTCCCCCGGAGAGGTCGACGTCGATGCCAATACGCGTCAGGCAAATACGCGTTTTGACGATGTAAACCTGCTAGTCTGGCAGGCCCCGAATGCCCCCGTCACCCTCGAGGAAGAGCAGGGTTGGTTTGCCTGGACCTACGGGAAACGCAAATCCCGTACCGCAGTGCGATTCCGCCACAACGATCCGGCCCCCGCCGCGTTCCTGACGGTCCTTGTCCCCTACCGCTGCACCAAAGCACCTCGCGTCACCGCCACTCTTCCGAAGAGCTATGTCGTTGGCGCCGACCGCGTCGAGCTTTGCGTAGAAGCGAACGACCAAAGCTACACGATTGGCCGCGATCTTGGCCAGCAGGCTGCCTGGTGTAGCCAAGCTGACAAGTAGGGTCCAAGGGCCTATTGCCTGTGAAGCCCGAAAACGGATCTGCCTTCGTTTTCGGGGTCATGCTGCTGCGTTCTCATAGTGATGATGCAGTCCGCCAACGTGAGCAATAGGGACCACTTTGCTTTCATGAATCGCTTGAGTAGCGGGTGCGGGATTTATCCGCGGCCTTTGGGTTATGAACTCACTCGAGGGGGTTTGCCCCAACCTATTTGATTATTGTAAGTTGCAGCGATGGCAACCGTTTAGTTCCACGAGCTTATGAAGGACATGTTGAACGTCTAAGAAACCAACAGATCAGGATTGGGCATTGCTTGTCGAAGCTATCGTGTCCAATTAAGACACAATGCCGTAGAATACGTTTCAGCATTACAAATGACCGGGAGAGTGGAGATGCACACGGATACGCGACTACGTTTAAAAGCTGGATTGGCCACGTTGTTACTCTTTGGCGCAATTGCCGAGGCTTCTGGCGAAAGCTTACTGCTTGAGGATGATTTCAGCGGCTTTCGGCCCGGTCTGTTTTCCTCAGTGGTCGGCGCCCACACGGAATACCACTACCTGCCCGAGGTCGCGCCGAAGGGGAATTGGGCCGTTTCCACGTTTCGGTCGAGCGTTCCATCGCAGCGCGCGTGGCGCATCGTAGAACATGGCGGCGAGCCCGCCATGGCCCAGACCTACAACAACAAATACCGTTTCTACCACCCGATGTTGGTTTCGGGCGATTCCGCGTGGCGGGACTACACAATGACGGTCCAATTGATGCCGCAAACCGAAGACAAACAGCGCGGGTTTGTCTTCCGCTACCTGAACGACCGGTGCTACTACTTTCTGGGCGTAGATGGCCGGCGCGCCGTATTGAAGCTCGTCAAACACGCCACCGGGTTTCATGAGCCCTATGAGAAGGTCCTGGACGAAGCGCCTTTATCCTGGGAACTGGGCCAGCGCTTCGAAGCGACGGTGACCGTCAAAGGCAACCATATTGAGGCGAGCGTGGGAAACGCGAGCCTGACGGCTGAGGACGACACGTTTCCGCAAGGCAAAGTGGGCCTGACAGCCGACGATGACACCCTTTTTTTTAACGTCGTAGTCACAGCAAGCACAACTGAAGCAGAGCGCATCGAAAACGCCATCGCGGCGCGTGGGGCCGAAGAGGCAGCTCTTCAGGCCGCCAATCCCAAGCCCGTGTTGTGGAAGCGGATTGACCTGAAAGACTTTGGCGTGGGACGCAACGTGCGTTTCGGCGACCTCGACAACGACGGCCAAATCGACGTGTTATTCGGGCAGGTGTTGCACCACGGCCCGAAGGACCGCAACAGCGAGCTGAGTTGCCTCACGGCCATGACCTTCGACGGTAAGCAACTTTGGCAAATCGGCGAAGCGGACCCGTGGAAGAACCATCTTACCAACGATGTGGCGTTTCAAATTCTTGACCTCGACGGTGATGGGCAAAACGAGGTCGTCTATTGCATGGGCATGGAGATCGTTGTGGCCGACGGCGCTACGGGGGAAACGAAGTACTCGGCGCCTACGCCCGCAATGCCCGCCAACACGGAGGCACCGTACAACAAGTTTCCACGGATTCTGGGCGACAGCCTTTATTTCTGCGACGTGCGGGGCACCGGACGCGACGCGGACATCATCATCAAAGACCGATACCTTAGTGTCTGGGCGTTGAATGACCGCCTCGAGGTCCTTTGGCACAACCAGTGCGTAACGGGCCATTACCCGTATGCCTACGATGTGGACGACGACGGCAAAGACGAGGTGATGCTGGGGTACACGCTGTTCGACGACAACGGAGAAAAGCTCTGGTCTTTGGACGACGTCGTCAAGGACCACGCCGACGGTGTGGCCATCGTGCCGTTCCGCCGGGACGAGCCGCCGCGACTGCTTTGCGCGGCGAGTGATGAGGGCATGTTCTTTGCCGGCATGGATGGCACGATCCTGAAGCACCACTACCTCGGGCACGTCCAGAATCCCGCCATTGCCGATTTCCGGCCGGACTTGCCGGGGTTGGAGGCGGTGTCCATCAACTTCTGGGGCAACCAAGGCATCGTGCACTTCTACAACGCTGATGGTGACCTTTACCACGACTTCGAACCCTGCCAGCACGGCAGCATGTGTCTTTCTATTAACTGGACCGGCCGGTCAGGCGAGTTCTGGATTCTCTCCGCCAATGTGGACGAAGGCGGCATGTTCGACGGCTGGGGACGCCGTGTCGTCCTTTTCCCAGCCGATGGGCATCCCGACATGTGCAACGCCGTAGTCGACCTTACCGGCGACGCCCGCGAAGAGATTGTGGTTTGGGATCCTTCGGAAATGTGGGTATACACTCAGAGTGACAACCCGTTGCCGTACCTTGATTTTGTGACGGAGAAGAATCCCCTTTACAACCAATCCAACTACCTGACGTCTGTGTCCCTACCCGTGAACCGATAAATCCAAGGCGTCTCTCCGATAAACCGCTCTGGATTCGTCCTCTTTCTGGCACTCTCCCCGTGTTGCTTCCACGCCACGTCCCATGCCGCGTCCATAGTCGAGTGGTCACGAGACGGGCAGCGAATCCTGTTCTGTCTTCGAGGACATTGGAATGTACCCGTGCCGGGGAACAAACGCGTGGATACAAGGTCGTCCCCACTTACATCGAAGGTTTTTTGGGTCTTTGTTGATGTGAGTGGCGGCAGCGCATAGAATCGTAGGGTGATGGGCATGGGTTGCGAAGTTCTATTAGAAGGTGTCGGCAAACAATTGGAAGGAAACTGTCACGATGCATCAGGCATGGCGGTCACTTTTGCTGGTTCTTGCTCTTTTCGGGCTCTCCTCTAAATCAATTGCAGATCTTCCGATTCCGGAGAAACCGCTATGGGAGCCGATTGTCGACGAAGTATACCTCCAGGAGGTCAGCAGCCGGATTGAAACGGATTGTCCTCTGCTGGCTGTAGCCGTGCTGAACAAAGTGGGCTATGTCGGTCACTCTGGCGGGGTGTTCCGTATCGAAGGGGACAGACTGGTCAGCGCTGATGGCCCACGTTTGGAAATCCACCGGCTACGCGCGTTGGACGGCGCTCTCTGGGCGATGGGACCGCAGGGGCTATGGCGGTTCGGTGGGAACACTTGGACGAAAGTGGCCTCCGGCGCTTTTGTAGACGTTTGTCTCCACCGTAACGAGATAGTGGTTGCGTCCAAGGATAGCGTGTACGTGCTTCGGGATGATGCCCTTGTGCGGATCAACGGAAAAAAGGCTCCGTTCTCCATTCTGGGCGTCGGCTCTTATAGCGAAACGATCTATGTGCGGCACGCGGACCGGCTGGGTTTTCTGCATGACGGGCAATTCGATTATGAGAACGTCCAGGACTGGGGGCATCTTCCCGTGGCGTCGACCACCCGAGACATGCTGGTGTTGGGCAGTAAGATTCTGGTGCCGACAAACAAGGGACTCTCCGTTTTGCGCGGCATGAGTTGGAATACCCTCAAAGGCACGGACGGCCTGTGCTACGAGGACACGACGTGCGTCGCAGAGGGTTTTGACTGCGATTACTGGGTGGGCACGATGCGCGGAGCCATCCGCGCGGTGGGAGGCGAATTTCACTACTACGGTTACAAGCGTTGGATTCCGCATGAAAAGGTCAACGCTATCGCCTGTGGCGACGATGTGGTATATATCGCAACAGATGGGGGCTTAGGGATCGTTTCCTTTGAGCCCTATACATTGCAGAAGAAGGCCGCTTGGTACAAGCGCTGGATCAATGAGTGGGGCATGAAGCGCTTGGGTTTCATCAATACGCTCAACCTCGATGAAAAAGGAGAATACATTCGCTTTCTTAGCGACAACGACGTCGGTTGGCTCTGCCACTACTTGGACGGCTTGTGCTTCGAATTTGCCGTGACGGGGGACCCAGCGGTCCGGGAAGAAGCGATCGACGCCTTCAAAGCCGTCAAGTGGAGCGAGGAGATTACTCCCATCGACGGGTTTCCGGCCCGTGCTATCTACGCCGTCGGCGAAAACGCCGTATTGGCTGCCACAGGTTCCGCGGGGCGACCTTCGGAGTGGAACCTGACGGAAGACGGCAAGTGGAGATGGAAAGGCGATACCTCCAGCGATGAAATCGCCTCCCAGTACTACACGATGTCTGTCTTCTACGACCTGGTGGCGGAGGGCGAGATCAAGGACGCTGTCAAAGATCACGTGCAACGGATAACAGACCATATCATCGACCATAATTGGGCCTTGTGTGACCTCGACGGGAAGCCCACCGTGTGGGCTCGTTGGAATCCAGAGTTTATTAATAGTCCGGAACATATTGCTGAATATGGCCTGAATTCCGGGCAAGCCTTGGCCATTATCACCACGGCACAACATATTGTGGGGGACACCGAGAAATACCGGAAGGCCAAGGAGCAACTCCTCGAATGGGGATATCCCGAAAAGACGCTCCGAACGAAGATGGTTTTCCCGTTTTATACTCCCTTCGACGATCGCTTGGCGTTCCTTGGGTATTACCCACTGCTGAATTACGAAACCAGCCCTCGCTTGCGGGCCATGTCCATGCGGAGCCTGCAGAGGAGTTGGGAGGTAAAACGGCATGAAAACCAGGCCTGGTTCAACTTCATCTACGGCGCCCTGACCGGAAACGACTGCCAGAACGAAGAGGCCGTCCAACATCTGCGGGATTATCCGCTCGAGTGCGTCTACTACGGTTGGACCTGTTCGCACCGCGACGACCTGCAGGTGCCCAAAGGGTATACGAACTATGTGTCAGACACGAAAGCCCTCGGGCCGCGCGAGCAGGGCGTTCGCCGGTGGGATCGCGATCCGTTACTGCTGGATGGTTCGCAGGGCCATAGTATTGTCGACCCATCGAGCTATTTGGACGCCTACTGGATGGGCCGGTACTACGGATTTATTAAAGCACCGACGACCGCCGAGTCCAAGCTGCTCACCGTGGAGAAACGCAGCCGCCAGATTGGCGCCAAACCCTACAATGGGCCGCCCAGACCCAAGCTGTCGTTCGAAAAATAAGCGTTTGAAAAATCGAGGCTGAATTCGAACAGCCGTTCCTCATGACTGGGCAGGCGATCCGCTACTCGGTGCGTTGACGGGGACGTGTACTTTGGGCAGGAGTTACTGGTATGAAAGCGATCATGCGAATTGCAGGCGGCCTTCTTACATTGGGTTTCGTTGGGGCTTGGGCTTGCGCGGGGTGGGCGGACGACCTTCAAAAGCCGCAGCGCGGCAAGAAGGTCAAGGTCTTTCTGCTTGCGGGTCAGTCGAACATGGAAGGACGGGCAGATGGTGCTAAGCTGACGCGCGAGGACAGGGAACGCCTTCAAAATATACAGGGGCACGTACAACTTGCATTCAACAACGAGCCCATACGTCCACTCGACGTCGTCAAGCCTTCGGAAGAGATCGCGGAGATATACGGGCGGGACCGTATTTTCGGCCCAGAGTTGTTCTTCGGCATCACGTTGTCGGAAGCGTGGCCTGAAGAGCAGATACTGCTGATCAAACTCAGTGCTGGTGCGACGTCGCTCTACGGGTGTTGGAATCCTGATTGGCAATTAGACAAGGCCGCGGCCATGGGCGAAGAGGACGAACCTAAGCTGTACAGCACCTTAACGAACTACGTCAGACAGGTGCTTTCGGGGTATGAGCCGAACGAGTATGAAATTTGCGCCATGCTTTGGGTCCAAGGCGAGACGGACACAAGAAACGACGCGGCCGCAGCAGCCTATGGACAGAATCTGGAAACGCTCATCAAGCAAATCCGCCATGATACGGGGTACGACTCGCTGCCGTTCCTTCTTTTTCAAGTGGGCCGAGGAGAAGTTGTCGCGGGAATGAAGCGGACGGCACGAAAGGTGCCCAACGTGACCCTCATTCCTCAAAACCTTGACCCTGCATCGCCGGACTTTTACGAAAAGATGGAGAATGGCCACTACAACTGCGAAGGCATGAAGAAGTTGGGCCGGCGGTTTGCAGAAGTGTTTCTCAGCCAGACTTTTTTGCGGAGCGGGTTTACGGCAGAAAAAACCGGCCAAAATTAAAAATGGCGTCCCATAGTCCCATCTGTAATGCAGTTGAACGGCAAAAAGACCAACGATATTCCAACTCAGAACATCGGGTTGAAGTCGGGATTACCGCAGGATATCAATCAACACGCCAATCCGTGCCGGATAGGTTTTCAGGAACGACAGCTATGTTCCATCAATCATCTCGGACGTACTCGTAGTATTTCGTGAAGTAGTTTGCGGCTTCTTCCCATCCCAGGCCCGGATAGACATAGTTGGTTGGTCTCTTGCCGTTTCGATTCAGGTAGAAATGCAGGTAGAGCCTTCCTTCCTCCTCAATCATGACGGCTATGTCCGGTATGCCATCAGGTATCTTTACAATGCCTGTCCCTGACGTGTCCCTGCCGATGAAATCGGCGGTGCGGAGGCTAGTGGATATGCCGCTCGGCTTGCCGGGTATGAACAGATCGAACAGCTTCTCCGTTCCGCTGTAAATCGAAGCCGGTGCGTAGAATACCAATTCGTGATAGCCGTCTCCCGTCCAATCCACGGAAAAGGCCGTACCGCAGGGCGTGTACAGGGCCAGAAGCTTTCCGTCCTGGTTAACCATGGCTTGCGGTCCACCATCCGTATAATGGATCTTGGACATGAGCTGGAACTGGTTTGCATGTTTTTCGTCGTTTGGAAAGAAGTATCCGCCTATCAGGTATTCAAAATGTTCTCCCGTAACCTCCCACAGACACTTGCCGGTGTCATCGTACAGCCCGATTCCGGATGCGTCGCAATAGGTTATGCCGATATACCAAGAGCCGTTCTGCTTGATAGGCACGATCCCATCCACGTGCCCACCGTACCACAGTTTCGTGGAAGGCGAGTGAAACACCGCCCGGACACTTCCGTCGGCGTTCAAGATTCCCGCACCGATGAGAATCTCATCCCCCCCGTCACCGTCCAAGTCAACTGCGGCGATTCGGTGTGCCAGCAGGCAGCCCCCCGGATTACGCACTTTCCACAACAAATTGAGGTTCTCGTCGAATGCCCAAAGGGTATGGTATGCGTCCTTGAGCAGAAGATCCTTTCTACCCTTGCCGCGCAGATTGGCCACGATCATGCAGTCGCTGGCATCGGCTGAACCGACGGCAACACTTTTCTCGATGGCGCCGGTTTTGCCATCGAACTGATACAGATACCCGTCGGTAGCCATCAACAATTTGTCTGTTGCCGTGCCTGTCTCGAGATTATAGGCGACGATCGCCGCCGACGAACCGCGTCCAAAGCCCAGCCCGAAAGGCGCCGCCGTTTGACTCTTCCAATACCACAACCGATTCCCGTTCAGGTCCTGTACTGCAAGAGAAGAAACCCTGTTTATGTCAGGTGCTTCCACATAATATTTGAGGTTAACGATTTCAACCTGCCCGTCCCCGGTCAGGTCGCCGGCGACCCAATAATATCCGCCATATTCCTTGTCCAGCTCCAAGCTTAGGTCAGGTTTCAGCGACCGAGGGGAGTCCGTTGCATATCGCGGATTGTTCTTGTGGTTGAAAGCAAGATAGTCTCCGGACTTCATTCGAGCGGTCAGCGAATCCCTGTAAAACGCCGGGCTTCTCACCGCAACGGCCATGTATCCCATGCACAGAACACACGCGAGCATAAGGCCGTTTGCGCCGATAAGGATTTTCCTGAGCAGGTTCTTGTTGGTTCTGTCCAGCCACAGACAGAACGAGGTGCATGCCGCCGCCGCCAGTATCGATATGATCAGGACGCCGTTTTCCAGCAGCTTCAAAGGCAACAGCTCGAAATAGAGGCTTTTCATGTTCGGATACAACGCGGCCAGCAGCCCCGTGTATACGGCCACCTGAAGCACGAGATGCGCTGCGGTCCAAAATGAGAGTTGCGTCCTCCTTCGGGAGCCTGCAATCAGAGCATAGACGAAGCCCCCTAATGAGGAAACCAAAACGACTAAGAACCCGCCCAATGCCGCGGGAAACGCATAGTCGCCCAAGGGAAGCGCTTTCGCCACGTAGCCGTTCATCAATGGCCACACGGCCCGCAAAGAGAGCAACGTCAATAGAACCAACAGCCCAAGCAGAACGACCAATGCATGAAAGACCAACCGGCCTGGCAGCCCTCTGCTTATACCACGCTCAACCATGTCACTTTTCCACTTTCGGGAGAGAACAAACGATGACCAATCAAAAGTGTGACGGCTATCTGGACGAAATTCAAGGACGCCCGGACAGGTTTTCCACAGAAAGACTCGAAGACGGTGCCGGTTTTTCGTAATACCAAATGCAAACCTGTGCTCCGCTGAGCCATGTTAGAATGCCTTTGCAACTCAATCAGGAGTTCGTGTTATGCGAAGGTTGCGAGTGGCGATGGCACAGATGGACGTTGTGGACGGGGACCGGGCGGAGAATATGCGGCGCGCGGAGAAATCGGTGCGCGAATCTGCTGGGAAAGGCGCGGACCTTGTGTGTCTTCCGGAGGCATGCGATTTAGGGTGGCTTTGTCAATCGGCCCGGACGGAGGCGTTACCGATTCCGGGGCCTTACTCGGATTTTCTCTCTGGGCTTTCGCAGGAACTGAATATCTGGATTGGGGCCGGGTGCCTCGAAAAAGCCGGCCCCAAGACGTATAACGCCGGCATCCTTATCAGCCGCAAGGGGGAGATTGTCCTACGTCACAGGAAGATCAATACCTTGCCCGAACTGACTGCTCACTTGTACGACGCTGGAAGCGCCGAGAACATCAGCACCGCCGATGTCGCTTTCGGGCGCGTAGGATTAATGATTTGCGCTGACAACTTCGAGATCAGTCATCCATGCAAAGTGGCCAAGGCGGGCGCGTGGCTTTTGATCGCGCCCCATGGTTTCGCCGAAAGGCCAGACGGCTTGCTCGACAACGGCATCAGCTTTATAAACCACATCAAAAAAGTGGCAAGCGAGACCGGGCTTTGGGTAATTGGGACGAATACGGCCCATTCAGAAGTGGCCGGTGGCGCTTGGAAAGGTTACCAGCACAGCGGGGCGTCCACAATTGCGGATCCTAGAGGCAAAGTCGTCGCACTCGGGCCCCTTCTCGAGCCCGCCACAGTAATTTACGATATCCCGCTCGACACTTGAAGCATGCTTGCGGCCATTTTGTTTCACGCAAGCCTTTTGAACATCCATCATAGCGAACTGCCGGGATTGCCTTGCCTGCCCGAGGTTGGGTCGTCAAAATCCTCCTGCTGCACCCCTTTTCAAGCCGCAACTCGCGTAGCCAAGCTGAACTGGCACAGTTTGTGGGGGTGTCGAAGAAGGTAGTTTGGCGGTATCTGCAGATGGCTGCATACGCATTTTCGCTGTTGCCTAAATCATCGGAAGCATTGGCCAGCTGACCCAACCATTCCCCGTGCAACGTTGCATGCTTTCACATCTGCTCCACACGCGGTCATTGAGGGAGTGTCTATCTTCAAGATCAGCAAGTGGCTTGGACATTCCACGGTGGAATTGACGGCAAACACGTACGCGCATTTGCAGGCTCACGATGAGGATATTGATCGGTGTTGAGGCATTTCTAATATTCTTCTAGGACGGATGTTCTCTATAGTTTGAGCATCATTGAAGCTTACTCGGCAGATAATGTAAGTTCAACGGCAGCAATGCGTACGGATAGATTCGAAGAACAACAAAGGAGAAAACACACCGTGGTGGGTCGTAGAGCCTTCATCAAGTCTGGCCTGGCGTGCGCGGGGGTGCTGTTATCACCAACGGTTTCCTTTGGCAGGAACAAGGAGCCGATACCGTCCTATCTGAAGGAATATGAAGCTCTTTGGCAATCAGACCCACGCAAGGCCGCGCTGGCATGGTTCAAGAACGCGGAATTTGGCCTGTTCATGCATTATGGCCTGTATTCCATTCTCGGCCGTCATGAATGGGTCCAATTCAGGGAGAAGATACCTGTTTCGGAATACGAAAAGCTGACGGGGCGGTTTACGGCAAAGGCTTTTGACGCGGATTTCATAACAGACCTCGCGCTTGAGGCCGGTATAAAATACGTTAACTTGACCAGCAAGCATCACGAAGGATTCTGTCTCTTCGATACGGGCCAGGGCAACTGGAATTCCGTGGCCGTGGCCGGGCGTGACCTTTGCGGAGAACTGGCCGAGCAATGCCACAAAAAGGGGCTTGGATGCTTCTTCTATTACTCCCTGCTGGCTGACTGGCACCATCCTTACTTCTACCCGAGAAAATTCAATCCGATTGCCCGGCCCGACTACAAGACCGAACCGGCGCAATACAAGTTCGCCAGGGATGAGGATTTTCAAAAATATCTCGACGAGGCTATTGGTCACATAAACACCCTATTGACCAACTACGGTCCCGTGGCGGGCATTTGGCTCGATCCACTGATGGGGTACTACGGCCGTCCGGACCTCTTCCCCATGGCGGATATCTACGAAAGGATCCGCGCGCTTCAGCCGCAATGTCTGATTAGCGCCAAGCAGGGCATCACGGGGACGGAAGACTTTGCCGCACCGGAACGCTCGGGTCACTCCCTGACTGATACCATCCGCAAGCGGTACGGGGACGCGGCCGCCGAGATCGCCGAGAAGGCCTGGGCCGCGAACAAGGAGAAGCATAACGAAATATGCGATACGCTCCAGCCGAGTGGCTGGGGGTATATCAAAGAGGATGATGGGAAACACAAGTCGGCAGACCAGGTTATGGTTATGCTCAAGGCGGCGAACGCCATGGACGCCAATCTCCTTCTGAATACGGGCCCGTTGCCCGATGGATCCATTCATCCCGAAGACGTTAGTAGCTTAAAGGAGGTTGGTAGATGTTTGCGGAATTGGTGACCGCAGACGCCATTCGGATGTCGTGGGCAAGCTCGCTCTGAATTCATCGATCTTGAGTCCCATGGCAGCCGGTGCATGAAGCGGCATAAAGCCAGGGCGTTTGCGGCCGTTGTCGACGTAATGCAACGACAAATTGGAGATATCACTGATGCAACAGATTTCAAGGCGGGCGTTTCTTGCTGGCAGCGCGTTGACTATAGGCGGTTGGGCACTCCTTCCCGGGAGGGCGGACGCGGCAGGAAAGTCTGATTCAAACCGCTTCATCCTGATGGCCGACATCCACGTCTGCGCCGACAGAAACAAGGTTGAGCATGAATGCAACCCGGACGAAACATTTCGGCGGGCCGTAAGTGATATCTTGGAACTCAAGCCACGTCCTGCAGCACTCATTGTGGCGGGTGATTGCGCGTATATTCATGGAAAACAGGAGGACTATGAGGCGCTCAAGGAGTTTCTCGATCCGTTGCGGCACGCGGGAATCGCCATTCTCTTGGTAATGGGCAATCACGACAATCGCGACGCGTTAGGAAGGGTGTTTCCGGATGCAGCCATCCTGAACGACTCGTCATTAAAGGGTCGAAAAGCCGCCGTCATCGAGACGAATCACGCCAATTGGTTCCTGTTGGACTCCCTCGAAAAAACGAATTTCACGCCAGGGCTTTTCGGCGATGAACAGTTGGAATGGTTGGCCGAACAACTGGACAAGAATCCATCCAAGCCTGCGCTGCTCGTAGCGCATCACGGTCTGAAGATTACACCTGACGACAATGAACTGGTGGATACGGAAGCATTCCTGAAAGTAGTGAGCCCGCGCAGACAGGTGAAATGCTATTTCTTCGGGCACAGCCATGTATGGTCGCTGAGTCAACGGCCCGATGGCATACACCTCATCAATCTGCCGGCAAATGCCTGGCTGTTTAACGACAAGCAACCCCGGGGATTTGTCGACGCTGAGCTCAGCAGAAAGAAGATTAATCTGACGCTGCATTGCCTGAACCGCAACGACACACGCCACGGCCAAAAACACGTGCTCGAGTGGCGTTCCTGAATATGATCTGACGGGGAGCCTGTAGATGGCAATAAAAAACGAACTGGGCCTCATTGAAGTAACGCGCCGGCAGGGGTGCGAAAAATTTTACAATAAAGGCAAGGACTACCGTTTAACCCAATCGAGTTCTGGCAGTGGTCCTGTTCCGACCTTATAAGCAATGCCACTCGTGGAGTTTTGGCCGAATACCTTGTTGCTCAAGCAATTGGGATAAAGTGTTGAACCGTCAAAGTGATGAGGTACGCCGGCAAGCTAATTTATATGTTTTCGCCCTTCTTGCCCATACAGACCAGACGGATAGACACCTGCCGGGCCCTCGGGGCCCGGCAGGTGTCGTGAAAGGTTCTGATGCGTCGTGGATAGTGCCGACACAAGACTTGCGAAACAAATTGTCGCTCAGCGGGTTAAACGTTTGGATTGAAAGTAAAACTGGAAAGGCGTCCCGAAATAAAAAGTGTTTTGAGCGTGTGCACTCTGCTTGTATTGGCGTCCGCTCTCGTTATCAGTGGCTGTGCCACGACGGGCGGTGGCGTGAGTGACGAGGACCAGGTCCGCGCCGTGCTGGGCCAGTGGAAGGACGGTTTAGTGGCGGCCGACGCCGACAAAATCATGGCCACTTACTCCGAAAACTTCACCGCCCAGGACACCACTGGCTTTAAGGGTGGAGCGGACAAGGCGGGACTCAGGAAGTTTGTCGAGAAATCCATCAAGAACGGCCGGTACGAAGGTGTCGAGATCAATCTGGATGACGTGGACATAGCGATTGAAAAAGGAGTGGCCACGGTCTATCCCATCGGGTACACCGTCCCGGAAGGCAGTATTACAATAAAACTGATCCTCACCAAGGAACAGGCCGGCTGGCTGATTACCGACATGCTTGTCGAAATGTAGTATTGGCGAATGACCCCTGCCGAAGGTGAAGAATCTACTAAGGAGTAAAGACTGTGCAATCCAAACGTCAATTGAGCCGCCGTTCCTTTTTTAAAAGGACGGGGGCCGGCATGGCTTTCGTATTTCCCGCGATCGTACCGGCGTCCGCTTTGGGCTCCGGAAAAAAGAACGCGCCGAGTGAACGTATCACGATGGGCATTATCGGGACGGGTGGGCGGGGTACCGCCAACATGAATTCGTTCCTGATGCAGCGAGACACGCAGGTGCTGGCGGTGTGCGACGTCGACAAAGCCCACCGTGACGAGGCGAAGGCGCTGGTAGACAGACGCAACCGGAATAACGACTGCCAAGCGTACAACGATTTTAGAGAAATAACACGCCGGAACGACATCGACGCGGTGGTTATCTCAACGCCCGATCACTGGCACGTGCTGCCCGCCATAGACGCGGCGAAGAACGGCAAGGACATTTATGTCGAGAAGCCGCTGACATTGACCATACAAGAGGGCCGGGTGTTGTCTGATGCGGTCAAAAAGCACGATCGCATCCTTCAGACGGGCAGCCAGCAGCGTTCTATGGAGACCTTCTGGAAAGCTGCCATGCTGGCGCGAAACGGGCGGCTCGGCAACATCCATGCAATCAACGTAAGCATCGGCGATAACAATCGGGAGTGCGGTCCCACGTGGGAGCCCGAGCCCGTTCCCGAAGGCTTTGACTATAACTTCTGGCTGGGGCCCGCGCCGTGGGCCGAGTACCATCACCTCCGCTGTCACTACACGTTTCGCTTCATCCTGGATTACGCAGGAGGCCAAGTAACCAACTGGGGCGCGCACCACCTTGACATCGCGCAATGGAGTCTCGACATGGACGCCAGTGGTCCAATCGAAGTGTCGGGGAACGGTGAATTTCCTCCGACCGGACTGTTCACAACAGCTACCAATGCGTACTTTGAATGCACGTACGCGAACGATGTGAATCTGTATTGCGTGACCAAAGGAGGGCCACCGCTTCAGATCGAAGGTTCCGAGGGCAGCGTGCGCGCGAGCCGGAAGGCTATTGCTTCGGAGCCTGCTTCGCTCCTCGAAGAGGACTTCGACTCGCTCGAGACCCAGCTCTACAAAAGCAAAGATCATGTGCGTAATTTCCTCGATTGCGTGAAAACACGGGAACAACCCACTTGTCCTGCGGAGGTCGGGCACCGTTCAGCGACGGTTTGTCATCTCGGCAATATCGCCATGCGGTTGGGCCGGACAGTGAAATGGGACCCCGAAACAGAAACGTTCGGCAGCGACGACGAGGCGAACGCGATGATAGGCCGCCCACTGCGCGATCCCTGGGTGCTCGGATAGGTCGATATTGAAAGGAAGATAGCATGAACACGTTTGAGACAGGTGGAAAAGCGGCTGCGGCCGCCATGGGGCTCGTGGCGCAGACGGAAGAGAAGTGGGTTTCCCTCTTTGATGGTAAATCGATAGACGGCTGGATCCGCCGCGGGGGAAAAGCGGAATACCGGGTGGAAAACGGGGAAATAGTCGGAACCACGCTTCCCGGCCGGGAAGTACGAGGCAAGCGGATGCCCGGCACCCCGAACACGTTTTTCTGCACGCCCCGGGTATACGGCAACTTCATCCTCGAACTGGAGTTCAAAGTGGACCCCGGTATGAATTCAGGGGTTCAGATTCGGAGCAACAGTTATCGCGGATACAAGTTTGGGCGGGTCCATGGGTACCAGGTTGAGATTGACCCGTCGGACAGGGCGTGGACCGGCGGCATCTTCGATGAGGGGCGCCGGGGATGGCTGTATAATCTGGAGGGAAAAGACGAGGCTCGCAAGGCGTTCAAGCAGAACGAGTGGAACCATTTCCGAATCGAGGCCCGCGGCGATAATATAAAGACCTGGATCAATGACGTGGCGGCGGCGGACCTGATCGACACCATGACGTTACGCGGATTCGTCGCGCTGCAGGTGCATGGATCCAAGGCCGAAGAGCCGCAGGAGATTCGATGGCGCAACATTCGGATTCAGGATTTGGATCGCCCTAACCCTGAACCCGTACCATACAAAGAACAGTGAAAAGCCTGAGTTGAGCAACAAGAAGCAAGCAAGGAAAGGAGTTCTGAAATGAAACACATCTTGAACGCGGGGATTCTTTTTGGAGTGGCGGCCGTCCTCATCACCAGTGGCTGCGCCACTACTGGAAGCGGGGCAAGCGATGGCGAGCAGATAAGCGCGCTGCTGGAACAGTGGAAGCAAGCCATTTTGGCGAAAAACGTCGACGCGCTGATGGCCACCTACTCGGAAAACTTCGCCCACGACGGGTATGAGTATGAAGCGCCCGATAAAGCCGCTTTCAAAGAATATATCGAAGGTTCCATAGATATGGGAGGATTTGATAATGTGGAAGTTGATTTAGAAAGCGCCAACATCTCAATTGAAGATGGCAAGGCTACGGTCTATCCCATCGACTATACCAACTGGGAAGGCAGCATTGTGATTGAACTGACCCTCGCCAAGGAAAAGCAGGGCTGGATGATTACCGATATGGCTATCGAGGGCCTTTAGCGGTTGACGATTTCCAGCGGATATGAAAGGCACGTTCGACATGAAAATAACACGTAGAAAGTTCATTGTGGCGGCGTCGACCGCGCTGGCTCCATTGATTCTGCCGCACCGCGTGTTTGGCGCGAACAGCCGCGTCAATGTCGGGTGGATCGGTTGCGGCCGCCGGGGCAAACAACTGCGGGGCATACCGGAAGACGCCCAGGCGGTGGCTTTCGCCGACGTCAACATCAAGCGCGCCCGGAGCTGGCTTGATTTCGGCCGGAAGTACGGAGTGGGCGCGGACGACTGCTACCAGGACTACCGCGAGATGCTCGAGCGGGACGACCTGGACGCCGTCATCGTCGCGACGCCGGACCATTGGCACGCCCTGAACGCGATCCACGCGATGAACGCGGGCAAGCACGTCTATTGCGAGAAGCCGATGACGCTGACGATCCGGGAAGGGCGGCTCATGGTGGATGCGGCGCGGAAGAACAATGTGGCCTGCCAGTGTGGCAGCCAGCAGCGCACCATGGAAAAGAACCGGATTGGTTGCGCGCTGGTGCGCGAGGGGCGGATCGGCAAGGTGCATACGGTGCATGCGGCGTGTTTCCCGACTTCGTGGGAATGCAATTTGCCGGAGATGACCGCGGCGCCGGACGAGATCGATTGGGACATGTGGTGCGGGCCGACACAGCCGCGCGGGTATCATGACAAGCTTTACGTGCCGCGGGGCGGCAAGATGGGCCATGAATGGGGCTGGATTTCGTTTCGCACGTATTCCGGCGGCGAGATGACGGGCTGGGGCGCCCACGGATTTGACCAGATTCAGTGGGCCTTGGGCAAAGACGATACGGGCCCGACGAAGATCATCCCTCATGAGGACGGCCCGCCGTTCGACGGCGTCCATCTCGGTCCAAACAACTACATCGACATGGTGTACGACGACGGCACGGTGATGAAGATCGACGGGAAGGCCGGCGGTGGCGGCGGTTGGTTTGAGGGTGAGGGCGGGGAGGTCGAGATCGATCGCGGCAAGTACACCTGCAAGCCGGATACGCTGGACGATGAGATGCCCCCCGTGCCGGCCTCGTCGCATACGGGCGACACCGACGAGCACATCGCGAACTGGCTGTACTGCGCGCGAACGGGCGAACGGCCGAACGCGGACGTCGAGGTCGGGCATCGGTCGAGCACGGTGTGCCACCTTGGCAACATTGCGCGCTGGCTCAAGCGCGAACTGACCTGGGACCCGGAAACGGAGACCTTCCCGGGCGACGACGAGGCGAACAGCTATATCGACCGGAAACGGCGCGCGCCGTGGATCTTGTAACGGGGCCGTCATGACAGCACAACACCAGCACCGCTGAATTCACGATGAGGCAGTTCATTTCTTATTTGAAAGGCACCTAAGATGAAGCGACGCGATTTCTTGAAAAGAGCAGGTGCACTAACATTAGGATTGGCTTGTCCATTAGCCAGTGCGAATCAACCAAAGAATGATGACGTGCGCAAGGGTTCCCGTCCGAACTTCGTGTTCATTTTTGCCGACGACCTGGGCTACGGGGACCTGGGGTGTTATGGGCATCCGTATGCACGCACGCCTCACCTGGACCGGTTGGCATCAGAAGGCACGCGTTTCACACACGCCTATGTAACGGGCGCGACGTGCTGCCCGAGCCGCACCGGTCTTATGACGGGAAGATACCCGGCGCGATTCGAGCGGTATATGGCTGATTACGGTTTTGGCGACTGCGTCACGATCACGGAATTACTCAAGGAGGCCGGTTACCGCACGGGCCATGTTGGTAAATGGCATATTGGGCCGACAACGAAACCGGGCGTATACGGCCTTGACTGGACACCGGAAAGCTCGTCTATTTCCCGCAGCAGCGAGAGAATAAGCGAACATGGGCGGGATGGATATGTCTTTGACCAGGCGATCGAGTTCCTGGAACACTTGGACGACCAGCCCTTCTACCTGAATGTCTGGGGACACATAAGCCATTTCCCGGTTGATCCGCACGAGCGCTTTGCCAAACGGTTCGACGATGTGACGGTCGATGAATCCCTCTTTTCAGCGCCCATGCGTGAGAAGTTTGATCAGTGCCGGGAACTGGGCGGGAATGTCACGGAATGCATGCGCAAGTATTTGGGCGATGTAGCGTCGCTGGATGATGATGTTGGCCGCTTGCTGAAAAGGCTGGACGAGCTTGGCCTGCGCGATAACACCATTGTGGTTTTCGCCAGCGATCAGGGGCCGGCGCCTGTCATTTCAAATGCCCTGCCGGGCTCAAAACAGGATAATCGCCGTCCTGAACGCCGCGAGTACGCGCGGAACATGCTGGGATCCATGCAACCGTTTCGCGGAGGGAAACATACCTTCCTCGAGGGTGGCGTGCATACGCCGTTTATCATACGCTGGCCTGACAAGGTTCCTGCAGGCCGCGTAAATGATACGTCAGTAATCTCCATGATCGACTGGCTGCCAAGCATAGGCAAACTGGTTGGTATCGAGCGTGTTCCAGACGATCTGGATGGCGAAGACGTATCGGACATCTGGTTGGGCGCCACCCGAACTCGCACGACCCCGCTGTTCTGGCGCTTGAGCAGTACGCGTGCGCAGACGGTTGTGCGCGACGGCAACTGGAAATATGTTGAGCCCGCTAGCAGTCGCGGCCCCGGGGAATTGTATGACGTCTCCAAAGATATCATGGAAGCGAACAACGTAGCTGACCAGCACCCGGACATCGTCAAGCGGCTTCAGAAAACAGTCACCGCGTTCGAAGCTGAACTGCCCACCAGATATGTAAAAGGAAATCCGGACCGCAAGAAGACCGATGTAGAAGAATGAAACCAGATAAGACAGGCGGGTAATAAGATGAAACGACGCGATTTTTTGAAGAGTGCAGGCGCACTGACATTAGGATTCACTTGTCCGTTGGCGAGGGCGAATCAACAGGAAAACACGGCCGCCCTCGACGAATCTCGGCCCAACATCGTTGTGATTCTCGCCGATGATCTCGGTTATGGCAGCCTGGATTGTTATGGCGCAAACAAGACCTTATTGCGCACGCCGCACATAGACCGAATCGCGCAAAAAGGCATCCGGTTTACGGACGCTTCGTGCCCGGCTTCGATTTGCACCCCCACCCGGTATGGACTGCTCTTCGGACGCTATCCCTGGCGAACGGAACTGAAATCGGGTGTGGTGAACCCGAACGATCCTCTGCTGCCCGACCCTGACCGAGTGAGTGTGGCGGATTGGCTCAAAGAACGCGGATACAACACGGCAGCTATCGGCAAATGGCATCTGGGGTACGGCGAAGGGGAACGGGGACACCGAACGGATTTCCTGAAATGGTCGCCGGGACCTCTGGATCTGGGATTCGATTACCATTTCGGGGTGCCGAATAACCATGGCGACGGGTTCAACGTCTTCATCGAGAACGACCAGATCCACGGCTTGAGAAGCGAGGAGGTCCATTCGTATTCCAAGTCGTTTTATGGGCGTCCCTACAGCGGGTTTGATGCGCCCCAGCGTGTGAACAAAGAAACCATGTCGGATCTAACGGACAAGACCGTTGAATGGCTGCGCAAACAGAACGCGGAAACGCCGTTCTTTCTCTATTTTGCCGCTGTTGCCGTGCATCACCCGATTACGCCCTCCGACGGTATGCGCGGGATGAGCGATTGTGGTCCCTACGGCGACTTCATTCAGGACCTCGATCAGTGTACAGGCCGAATACTCGAGACCCTCGAATACATGAACATGATGGAAAACACGGTCATCATTTTTACCAGCGATAACGGCGGCGACATCCCCGGACAAAGAGGAGCCGAGCGCCCTGAAGACCGGGCCATTGAAATGGGTTTGAAGATCAATGCGGACCTTCGTGGTGACAAGCACACCATATGGGAGGGCGGGACCCGCGTGCCCTTTGTGGTGTCGTGGCCCGGCAAGACCGAAGACGGGGCGGTTTCGGATGACATGATCAACCTGCTGGACGTCTTCGCAACGGTGTGCGACATAACGGATGGCGCCGTGCCCGAGGATAGGAGCGTCGCGCCAGACAGTTTCAGCTTCTTGCCGTCACTGCTTGGTAAAAGAAACAGGAACGCCCGCACATCGATGGTTACGGCTGATGTTAAGGGGGTGCATGCTATCCGGAAAGACAACTGGAAATATATCGAAAACAAGACCCCCGACGGCAAAGAAGCAGGCTCGCCCAGGCTGTTCAATCTGGCGGACGACCCCGCGGAACGCAAGGATATGCACAGAGAGAAGGGGAAGCTTGCCAAGGAACTGGCGGAGGAGTTGGACCGTATCCGGACAGCAGACTATACCCGCTAGAGGGTTCAGAATTCTGACATGAAGCACGAACAGGAACACGCGATAAAGGCAACAAGATGGAAATAATGACGAGACGGACGTTTGTGGCTGCTTCTACAGCAGCGCTTGTCGCGACTGCTATGCCGCGGAAAGCGTTTGCTCTAGACGGCTACAGCCCAGGGAATCAACTGAGCAAGATTAACGGTCTTGCGCTTTTGAACTTATGGGGGGAACAACCCGAATCGGTTCAGAAGCTATACACGCTTATCGATTCGGTTCTGTCCGGCGACAGAACCGCGACATATGCAGACGTCAGTCGCAGCAAAGAGGTCCAGCAATTCTGTAAAGACCACAACGTGTTGCATTTGGGCGGACCGATGTTAGGATGCATCACAAAGACCAGCGTCATGGTCTGGGTGCGCACGGTGCGGCCTGCCAAGGTCGAAGTGCGGGTGAGTATCGACGGCTCTGAGACTGCTTATGGCCCCGTTCTCAGTTCGGAAGAATCAGACCTGGTCGGTATTGTATCTGTGGAAGGACTCAAACCGGGCACATCGTATCCTTACAAAGTGCTGGTCGATGGTGCCCCCATCCCGATGCCGGACCATGCCGCCATTACTACCGTACCCGATACCAACCGGTTGCGCTTGGTGTTTGGCACGTGTCCACACCGCTGGGGCCTGGGCAACCAGCGGCAGGCCGACCTGATCCGAAGCCGGAAGCCGTCGGCCTTTTTGATGTACGGTGACCTCGGCGCACAGGACAAAAACAACCACGTGGGCCGGCATCGGTCGGATTACCAGGTCCGCGATTTCTATCCTGCCTGGCAGAGTTTGTCGTGTGCCATGCCCATGTATGCCACGTGGGACGACCATGATTACTTTAACAACGACAAGTGTGGCATTCCCCCGGGGTATAGAAACGCGGACCGTCTCGCGGTGTGCCGCGTGTTTAGTCAGGCCTGGAACAACCCCAGTTACGGGTTCAACGATGAGCGGGGCGGCGTATTCTTGCGAACGCGTTTCGGTCCCGCGGATGTGATCATGCTGGACAACCGCTACTTTCGTACCGGAGACGAGCGTAGATTTCTGGGCGATGCCCAGACGGCATGGCTCAAAGAGCAGTTGCTGGACTGCAAAGGCCCGTTCATCATCATCTCCTGCGGCACCATGTGGACCGACCATATCAGCGACGGTAAGGATTCCTGGGGTAAGTATGATCCCGAAGGGCGTGAACAGTTGTTTCGCTTTATCGAGGACAATCGGATTCCCGGCGTGCTGCTGCTATCCGGCGATCGGCACGGCGCGAGCGTATTTCGCATTCCTCGCCCATCCGGTCACACGTTCTACGAGTTCGAGCCGGCGAGCTTGGGTGGACGAACCGGACCCGTCACGAAGGCCGAGGGAAACCCAGACGCCCTGTTCATCGTTGACGGCAAATACGCCTTTGGCGAATTCACCTTTGACGCTACGCTGGATGATCCCGAGGTGCACTTCCGTCTGATACACGAAGACGGCGAGACGCTATACGAGCACCTCCTGAAACGTAGCGAGTTGACCCCGCCTGCATGAGTGAAGCGGCAAATAGGGAAATTGAAATGCCTACTCTACGATGTCTCTCGACAGACTTCTCTGTGGGTTCCGTGAAAGGTCTGCATGGTACGCAAGTGAAATCACCGGTAGGACATGTGTTTAGGGCAGGCCACCAGTTATCGTTGTCGATCAGCCAACCACCTGTGAACGATCCGGTCCCCATCGCCAAGGGAAAGCGCGGTTACAAGTCGGGTTCCTACAAATATGAGTCAAACCAGCCGCCTAGCACCGTGACCATTCAGCGGGGGACAAAATATGCGTCGAGCATTCTGCTGCCATTGCTGCCCAGTCTACCGCCGATTTCCGAGAGCCTCCCAGATTCTATCGACAAGCTCTGGAGGCAGCCAAAGAGCGAAGACGTGCCCGCTGCCGGCTTTCACGAACCACAAGACGGAGGAGACCCGTCATGATCCAAACACCTTCACGGCGTACCTTTCTGAAAATGGCCGGCGTTTCGGCGGCCACCGCTTTGTTGAACCAGCCTGCGGCCCAGGCTGCTCAATCGCCTGCCCGTCCGAATATTGTTCTCGTCATGACCGACGATCAAGGCTGGGGTGAGACGGGGTACTACAACCACCCGGTGCTCAAAACACCCAATCTCGACGCCATGGCCGCCAACGGCGTTCGTTTCGACCGCTTTTACGCCGGTGCGGCCGTTTGCTCGCCAACCCGTGCGACGGTGATGACGGGACGTTCGAACGATCGGGCCGGCGTCTTGAGTCACGGGTATCCCCTTCGAATTGAGGAAAAGACCTTGCCGCAGGCGATGAAGAAGGCGGGGTACGCGACAGGCCATTTTGGCAAATGGCATCTGAACGGCTTTTCGGGGGCCGGCGTGCCCGTTCTAAAAGATGACCCGCGCAGCCCAGGGGTCTTTGGTTTCGACGAATGGCTATCGGTCACAAACTACTTTGAGGCCAATCCGCTTTTGAGCCGCAATGGGGTGTTCGAAGGATTCCCTGGCGATGGTTCTGAGGTCATTGTTGCGGAAGCGCTCAATTTCATCGGCAAACAGGCCGAACAAGACAGGCCTTCTTTTACCGTTATCTGGTATGGCTCGCCCCATAAACCTTTTATCGCCTCCGAAGAAGACAAGCAGCCTTTCGAGGGTCTGGATGAAGAGTCGCGGGCGCATTACGGCGAGCTTGTAGCCATGGATCGCAGTATCGGCGCACTTCGCAAGGGGCTGCGAGATTTAGGGGTTGCTGACAACACGCTTGTGTGGTTCAACAGCGACAATGGCGGACTGCCGAAAATCACACCGGAAACGGTGGGTGGACTGCGCGATTTCAAAGGCTCGATCTTCGAAGGAGGATTGCGCGTTCCGGGCATTGTGGAATGGCCGGCGGTCATCACCCGCCCACGCATCACGCACTACCCCACCGTAACGATGGATATTTTCCCCACCCTCGCTGAAATCGTAGGGCTTCCGGAATCGGCCATGTTGAAACCGTGCGACGGAACAAGTATCCGAGCTCTGTTCGACGGGGAAATTGGACCGCGTAACAAGCCCATTGGCTTTCGCCGTCTCGGACGTGGAGCCCTGATCGATAACGACTTCAAGCTGGTGACGTTGAATGTCAAGAGAGACCATTTCTTGCTCTACAACTTGGCCGACGATCCCGGGGAAACCACCAATATATTCGACAAGCAACCCCGTATCGCCAAACGCATGGTCAAGGCCTTCAAGGCCTGGAACGAAAGTGTCGAAGCCAGTTTCCAAGGCCACGACTACCCAGAGCCATTTGACCGGAAAAGCAACCCCAAGCATGGGAAATGGTCCGACACGGAACAATACAAACCCTACGTACAAGAGTTCGAAGAACTCCGCGACCGCATCAAAGAGACAGCGGTTCACTAGAAATCAGCGATAAGCTGCTGCAGAAAGGAAAATCACATGAATCGGCGACAGTTTCTAGCGTGCTCTGGACTCATGCTAGGTGCAGGCTCGTGTGCCACGAGCACAAACCCAGCCCGAGATAGTCGTCCCAATATCCTGGTCATCATGACGGACCAGCATGCGGCGACCTCCATGAGCTGTACGGGTAATCCTCATCTGAACACGCCGGCAATGGATTCTCTTGCAGCCAAGGGAGTCCGGTTTGGACGTGCCTATGCAAGCCAGCCGCTTTGCATGCCCTCTCGCTCCAGTATGATGGCCGGACGATATCCTCATGAACACGGCGTCGTGACCAATGGCCTGAGATACAATAGAGAGTGGCCGATGCTGGGCAAGATGATGGCGAACGTAGGGTATGAGTGCGCCTATGTTGGGAAATGGCATGTAGGTACGCCAATGGACTCTCGTCATGCGGGCTATAGCTTCAGGTCTGAAGGAGGGAAAGACCATGAAAAGGCAGCAAGAGCGGTTGGCTACCTTTCTCGTGAACATGAGAAGCCCTTCTTTCTAACGGTTTCCTTTGTCAATCCGCACAATGTTTGTCAGCTAGCCCGACACCAACCCCTGCCGGATGGGCCCATACCACCGCTTCCCAAGAACATGGACGACCTCCCGCCTTTGCCGGATAACTTTGCGATTCCGGAGAATGAGCCGACGGCCATTCGGGAAGTACAGGAAATGAGCCGGGGCAAACATTATCCCACCAAGGATTGGGATGAACGGCTCTGGCGCGAGTATCTCTGGGGATATAATCGCATCTGCGAGAAGGTGGATGGGGAAGTTGCGAAGGTGCTCGAGGCGCTGCAAGAGAATGGTCTTGCCGAGAATACGGTGATCGTGTATCTCGCTGACCATGGTGAAGGGATTGCGGCCCATCACTGGAATCAGAAGCAAATCCTTTATGACGAGGCCGTCCGCGTTCCATGTCTCATTGCCCCGCCTCAGACAAACGCCGCAGGGACGGTCTCCAAGGCGCTCGTATCTACCGGGATTGACTACCTGCCGACCATCCTGGATTTCGCGGGCATTCCATGTCCGGAGAGTATGCCGGGACTCTCGCTCAAATCCATCGCTAGCGGCGAAGCTGAGGCCCTGCCGCGCGAGTATGTCGTCTCTGAGACGATCTTCGCCAGTGGGACAAAGCAATTCGGTGTATCCGGGCGTATGCTTCGCACGGAACGGTACAAGTACGTGATCTACAACAAAGGCGAATGCCGTGAGCAACTCTTCGATATGGAGAAGGACCCTGGCGAAATGAATAATCTGGCGGTAGATGAAAAATTCCTACCGGAATTGAATAGACATCGTCAACTGCTCACCGACTGGGCAAAAAAGACCAACGACGATTTCCCTTATATGGATGCCGTATAAGGCGAGCGGCAAACGTGAGCAAACGGCCAAACGGCCCGAAGAACAGAAGCGAGGCATAGCGGCATGCGCAGACGGGACTTTCTGAAGAATGTGGGGGCGGCAGCCGCGTTTGGCTTAATGGCATCTGCCACGGTCCGGGCAAGACAGACAAAGCGCCCCCCAAACGTGGTAGTCATTTACACCGATGACCAACTCTTTGAGACGCTGGGGTATCTGGGCGGCAAGGTCCTTACACCTCGCCTGGATGCCATGGCGCGGAATGGCCTTATCTTCGAGAACCACCACTGTGCAAGCACCGTGTGTGCGCCGTCGCGGTACTCCCTGTTGACCGGACGCTATGCCGGACGGTGCGCGCATCCAGCGTTCATCCAACAATTTCCCGAGGGTTCACCCCTCCGAATAGAGAATAATGTTTATCTGGAAAAGGATGGGCGAAACCTGCCGGCCTGTCTATCCAAGAGGGGCTATATCACGGGTCTTGTGGGGAAATGGCATCTGGAACCACGGGAGCGTAAATCAGATTACAAATCCTTTCCAAAGAACGCCGATCCCAAGGATCCCGCGATCGCTGAAGCCGTCAAATTCAATCATGCTGAAGTCGCCAGACATATCATGGAAACATGCTTTGACGATGCCCGTCATGTCTATTTGGCCAATCTTGCAGAAGTAGGTTTGGATGCCTTGAATTATCATAATATAGACTGGACTGTACAAGGCGCCCATGAATTTATGGAAGCCAACCGGGACCAGCCTTTTTTCCTCTATTTCTCCACGACGCTCCATCATGGGCCGCACCCGCAGCGCTCAGTCTTTGGCAAGGAACGGGTTTCTGGTGAAGGGCTGCTCGACCGTGCCCCTGATGTTATGCCGTCACGAAAATCGATTGTCCAGCGTTTGCAGAAGGGGGGATTATCCCAACATACCGCGTATTGTACCTGGCTGGACGATGCAGTGGGTTCGCTGCTCGATAAAGTTGAATCGCTTGGGTTGAAGAAAGAGACCCTGGTGATATTCACCACCGATCATGGCGCCTGGCGGCACGGAAAAGCCACTTGTTACGACGGCGGCATGCATGTGCCCATGATTATGTATTGGCCCGGGACTATAAAGTCGGGACGTCGTTTCGATGGCTTGACGCAAAATATTGATATTGCTCCAACCATACTCGAGCTTGCGGGAGCGATACCTGCCCGCGCTATGAACATGGATGGCAAGAGCCTGGCGGGAATTGTTCGCGGAGGCAAGGATCCCGTGCATGATTCGCTCTTCTGCGAACTGGGCTACTCACGAGCCGTGAAGACGCGGGACTGGAAATACATCGCGATTCGCTACCCAAAGGCAATCAGGGAGAAGATCGCGCAAGGTGAGCAATTCAACGGCTGGGAAGGACGCAAGGAAGATCGGCCGTACCTGGTGGCCAATTCTCATTTGGGGTTTCATGCTTCGCGGCGGAATCCGCATTACTTCGAGATGGACCAGCTTTACGACCTCAGGAAGGATCCACGCGAGGAAAACAACGTAATCGAGCAGTATCCGCAGCAGGCGAAGAAGATGAAGGCGCTGCTGTCCAATTATCTGAAGAGATTCGCCAACAGGCCCTTTGGCGAATTTTCACCGGAACAAGCGGACAAGACACGCCCCATTGACCATGCCTAGGTCCGCCCCGCAATCGAAACGGGGAAAGAAAGGTAGATATAATGAAGACTACTGTAGCGTTAATGGCTATTCCACTGCTTACCTGGCAGGCTCTTGCCGTCGATTTTCACGTCGCTACCGATGGCAACGACGAAGGGCCGGGGACGCAATTAGAACCTTTCAAGACGATTCAGCACGCCGCGGACATCGCGAAACCCGGCGATACGATCACCGTTCATGAAGGCGTTTATCGCGAGGAAGTCTCGCCCCCGCGCGGCGGTACCTCAGACGATGCGCGCATCGTCTATCAGGCGGCGCCAGGCGAGACGGTCGAAATTCGCGGTTCGGAAATCGTCACAGGTTGGACCCAACAAGCTGATGCCATTTGGACAATCGAACTGCCCAATACACTATTTGGTAACTTCAACCCCTTTGCGGATGAAGTGACAGGCGACTGGTTCAATCCGAAAGGCAGGAAGCATCATACCGGCTGTGTGTATCAAAATGGTGAATGGCTGTTTGAGGCGGCGTCAAAAGAGGATTTGCTGACGCTTAAGAGGAAGGCCTGGTTTGCCCTGGTGGATGAAACGACTACGACGATCTGGGCCACATTCGACGGACAAGACCCCAATGACAGCCTTACCGAAGTCAACGTGCGCCAGACCGTTTTCTATCCTCGAAAACCGTTTGTGAACTATATCACCGTGCGTGGGTTCAAGATGCGCCACGCGGCACCCAAATGGGCGCCCCCCACTGCGGAGCAGATGGGGCTTATCGGCACGCATTGGAGTAAGGGCTGGATTATTGAGGACAATGAAATCTCTCATTCCATAAATGTCGGCCTGTCGCTCGGAAAATACGGCGACGAGTTCGACAATAGGGGACCAACTGCCGAGGCGTACCTGGATTCGATTGATCGTGCCCGAACGAAGATGAAATGGAACAAAGAAACCATCGGTAGCCATGTTGTGCGCAATAATGTCATTGCCTGGTGTGAACAGGCAGGAGTTGTCGGCAGCATGGGGGGGATTTTCTCGACGATCCGAGACAATCACATTCATCACGTATACACACAACGGCGTTTCACGGGTGCGGAAATGGGTGGCATCAAGATTCATGCTGCAATTGACACGCTCATTGAGGGGAACCGTGTTCATGACGCGTTCGGAGGAATCTGGCTTGACTGGATGGCCCAGGGGACGCGTGTGACATCAAACCTGTGTTACGGGAATGCGGATTACGACTTGTTTTTAGAAGTGAATCATGGGCCCTTTCTGATAGACAACAACATATTCCTTTCACGGTTGGCCAAGCACCATTCACAGGGTGGCGCCTATGTACACAACCTATTTGGCGGTGTAGTGGGTGCCGTGACCGATCCACGCCACACACCTTATTTCAAGGCGCATAGCACCGAGAAGGTGGCGGACCATGTGCTCAATGTTGGCGACGACCGTTTTTACAACAACATGTTCAACGGCAAGAGGGGTTCACACATCGATAAGGGCTGGTGGGAAGGAATGAAGACACATGCCGATTGGCGGTTTGGCTACGGACTCTGGATCTATGAGAACCGTCCGCAAGCGCCGCAAGTGGCCGGGAACATCTATTATGATGGCGCAAAGCCCTATACCGACGAAGACGCGATTGTTGTGAATAAAAGGCTTAACATAGAAGTCGAAGAAACGGGCAACGAGGTTTACCTTACCATTACTATTGATTCAAAACAGGACCGGGCGAAGATGAAGGCAGTAACCAGTCAATTGCTGGGAAAAGCACAGGTGCCGGACTTGCCATTTGAGAACCCGGACGGAACGCCATTGACAATTGATACGGACTATTTCGGAAGATTAAGAGACATGAAGAACCCCTTCTGTGGGCCATTTGAGAATCCGGGAAGCGGGCGAGTTATGTTGAAAGTATGGCCCAGGTAACAATTCAGGCAGAGAAGATGCCTAGCGACAAAATCCGTGCTACTGAGGACATGCCCAAGAGGGACGCCATCTCGTCATCACAACCGGCGGACACATTTTGAATGAAGACACTGGGCTCGGATTCAAGGCCTTTACGTAAGGAAATTCTATCCATGCGCAATGTATCGCTCCCTTCTCGGGGCTGGTGTAAACGTTCACGTCAGACACCCATCATGCGCGCTCCGACCTCGTATTGTTGGTTTATCCTTTTGATGCTATGGTTTTTGTCCGCCTTTAGCCAGGCCCAGCCGTGCCTTGGACTGCCCCGTGCCACGACCTTGGGCAGCACATCGGCTGCTACGGCGTCGCAACGGTTGCTGAGTTGGCTGCGCGCGGTGAACGATCCCGTCTTGAAAGGGCTGCCCCCGAGTCCCTATTATCGCAGGGCGATGGCGGGTCTTTTGGAGACTGCCGCCGGCGGGTGACGGCAGAACCGTGAGAAATTGAACTCTTTGGAGACCATGCAATGAACAGACGCAGCTTTCTGAAAGGCCTGGGACTGCTCCCGATTGGCCTGAGCGCTTCGCTCTCGGCACAACACTCTAAGCCGCCGAACATTCTTTTTCTGTTTTCGGACGACCATTCGCTGCAGACTCTGGGCGCGTACAAATCGCGGCTGCAGGACTTCATACGGGCACACAACATCACGCCGAGCATCGACAGCATTGCCGCCGGGGGCGTCGTTTTTGAAAACAGTTTTGTGGCGAATTCCATTTGCGGTCCCAGCCGCGCCTGTGTCCTGACGGGGAAGCACAGTCACGTCAATGGTTTTAGGTCCAATGGGGACCGGTTCGACGCATCGCAATGGACGGTGGCCAAGGAACTGCAGAAGGCGGGCTATCAAACGGCCGTGATTGGTAAATGGCACCTGGGGACGCTTCCGACGGGCTTTGACGACTACCACGTGCTGCCGGGTCAGGGGAGCTATTACAATCCCGATTTCATTGCCAAGGGTTCTGGGAAAAACGTCCGGATACCCGGCTATGTTTCCGATGTTATTGGCGATATGACCATCGAGTGGCTCGACAAAAACAGAGACAAGTCCAAACCGTTCTTCCTGTGCAGTTGGCATAAGGCGCCGCATCGAACGTGGCTGCCGCATCCGCGGCATTTCCACTTGCTGGACGGCGTCGATGTGCCGGAGCCTTCGAACCTTTTCGACAATTACGAGGGGCGCACTTCATCGGCCCGCGAGCAGGAGATGACGATCCGCGACGAGATCAACATCGCGATGGACGTCAAAGTCACCCCGGCGGTAGCGACGACGCCAGTGGGGGAAATCGGCAAGACGGCGCCGAAAACCAAGTCCATGGACAGGGCGACGCTCGGCGAATTCAACCGGATGACAAAAGAAGAAAAGGAAGCCTGGGACAAATACTATGTGCCCCGGAACGAGGCGTTTCGCGCGCAGAACCTTGAAGGGGACGACCTGGTTCGCTGGAAGTATCAAGCCTATCTCAAGGACTACATCAAGTGCATCAAGGCTATGGACGAAAATGTCGGGCGCGTGCTGGATTATCTCAAAGCGAACGGACTGGAAGAAAACACCATCGTCATTTACAGCTCCGATCAAGGCTTTTACAACGGCGAACACGGCTGGTACGACAAGCGATGGATGTACGAGGAGTCGCTTCGGAATCCGCTCATCGTCAAGTGGCCGGGCGTGACGCAACCGGGCTCGCGGTGCGGCGCGTTGGTCCAGAACATCGACTACGCTCCCACCCTGCTGAACGCGGCCGGACTCGAAGCGCCCCCGGAGGTCCAGGGTAAATCGCTGGCACCGCTGCTGAAAGGTGAACAGCCGAAGGACTGGCGAAAGAGCATTTTGTATACGTACTATGAACGGGGCGTTCATGCGGTGGCTCCGCACCGTGGCGTCCGCAACAATCGCTACAAGTTAATTCATTTTTACACGAAGGACGAGTGGGAATTCTTTGATCTTGAGAAGGATTCTTTAGAAATGAAGAGCGAATACGGCAACCCGCAGTATGGGGATATCATCGACGGCATGAAGCGCGAGCTGAAGCGCCTAATGGCGGAACATAAACTCGATCCAGAATCCGCAGATTCTGTCTGATGCCCTGGCTTCGGAAATTCTCCCCTGCCGAACCACCTGTAGGAGATGCAGCGGTTCCCCCTGTCCGCCAGGCGGGAAGTGCCGCTGCCTCAGAGGGTCGCGGAACGGCTTTTGCGGCCGGGACTGCATCGTTAGCCCCGCATAATTTCCAGTACCTCGTCAAACGTCTGACAGTAGTGTTCGCACAACGGCAATACGCCACTCTGTTCGATATTCCCGCCGCCAAACCCAATCGTCGGGAAACCGGCAAGGCGCAATGAGCAAACACCCGCGGCGCTGTCTTCGATGCCGATCACTTGGTTCCGTGCCTCAAAACCGATGCCGAGTCCGACCCGGTTTGTTTCAGCGTACAGCCACGGGTGCGGTTTAGGCGCGAGTTCGCCCAAAGTGCCCGCCGCGCCCTGTCCCAGGGGGAAACCGGCGGTGATGATGGCGTCATAGAAATCTTTGGGATCGCCCATTCCGAGGGTGTCGAAGGCCGATACGATTTCCGGCCAGGCTTTTTCGTACAACCCGGAGGTGACCAGGCCTATCTTGATTTTCGCGTCTTTGACGGCGAGGAGGAATTCTTTGAGGCCTTTCACCGGCGTGAAAGCCCTCGGCCGGCCACGGCCTTCCATGATGGCCTTCATTTCTCGGCGAGTATGCTCGAAATAATACGCCCGCGCGTCTTCCACCGTTTTGTCCGGACAGTACTTATTCACACAGTACTGCAAGTGTTCCGAGACGCTATGGCCGGACACAAAGGGCAGGTCGGCTTCTTCGAGCTCAAAGCCGGGATTGTCCAGCAAGCTTGCGGTGGATTGCTGAATAATCCAAATCCAGAATTCTTCACTGCGGACACTTGTCCCGTCCAGATCCATCAACACGGCTTTAACCGGGCGCTCGATCGCCACCGGATGAAGAGGATAGTAAGCGGGATAGCCGAGTTGGGAGACCACATAGGCAAGGGTGTGGTTTTCAAATGTGATAAACTCGACCTTTTTGTCGCCGGTGGCCCATATCGACACCACGCCCGCTTCTCCCGACCGAAAACGGCCGTCACTGCATGTTTCGAGCGGAATGAACCCGTCGTCTTCCCTGATTTCTCCCATGGCGGGAATAACCCCCAAAATCTTCATCTCTCCTCGATTCACTACTTTTGGGTGAATGTTGTAAAGGTTTGCGGAAAAAGTCTATCAAGTTAGCAGGTGCTTTGCAAGGCGGCAAAGATTCCCCAATGTTTACGGGACAATTGTCCAGGATCAACAACCTTCTTTAGAATCTGCAAAGGTTTGCAGTGATGGGACGGCTATGTTATTCTTCATCCACTTTCCGTCTGTACGCAATTTCCCACCGGGAGGAGGCAATTGATGTCGGAAACAAGCAAGCCTGAAATCGGCCACGTAGTTACCCACACCCATTGGGATCGGGAGTGGCGCTATCCCCTGTGGCAGACGCGTGAAATGCTGGTGGGATGCCTCGACCTCCTGCTGGATATTTTCGACCGTGACCCGGGCTACCGTGCTTTCCTGCTGGACGGCCAGGCCGTTCCCATTGAAGACTATCTGCAAATCCGGCCAGAGAACCAGGGCCGCATCGAGCAGGCGGTTCGTGAAGGCCGTCTTTTTATCGGACCTTGGTACACCCTGCCTGATGAACACCCCGTTGGGGGCGAATGCCTGGTGCGTAATCTGCTTAAGGGGCAACGGGTGGCGGCCCGGTTTGGCGGAGCGCTCAATGTGGGCTACACGGTTTTTGGCTGGGGACAGACTACCCAGTTGCCCCAAATCTACGCTGGGTTCGGCATCGACACCATTCTTTTTGGCAAACGTGTGAGTGCGGAGCGCGCACCGCATTCGGAATTCCTTTGGGAAGCGCCGGACGGCACGCGTGCGTTGACGACTCGCCTGGGCGTGGCAGGGCGCCAGAACTTCTATTTTACTTGCGTGCTCCCCGTTTGCTTCGGTAATGACATCTTGCCCAACGACTGGACTTTCGATTGGAGTACGGGGGGGCTGCCGTACCGTCCGGCAGATGAAGAAGGGGAAGAACTGGACTACTTCCGCGCCAATTCGGGTGATTCCTTCTACCCGGAAAAACTGGCCAAGGCTATCGACGATGCTTGGAACACGACGGCGGAAACCACCGTTCCTGGCCATCGGTTTATGGGCGACGGGTGCGACTTCATTTATCCGCAACCGACCATCTCAAAAATCATTGAAGAGGCGAACAAGCTTTCCGGCGGCCGGCGTTTGGTACACAGCACGTTGCCGGCGTTCATGAAGGCACTGCGGGAGAACGTTGACAAGAATGCGTTGGAAGTGGTCTACGGGGAGTTGCGGGATGGGCCGGCAAATCAAACCACCTGCAACGCCCTGGCGACGCGCTCTTATTTGAAACGCAAGAACCGTCAGGTGCAGCATCGCCTCATCCAGCGGGCCGAGCCACTTGCGGCTTTAGCCTACGCGCACGGTTCGCCTTACCCTCGCGCGTATCTCGATTTGGCTTGGGACTATCTCCTCAAGGCCCAGCCCCATGATTCGATTAACGGCGTCACCCAGGACAAGACCGCTCGTGATGTGATGTACCGCCTCGATCAAGTAGAAGAATTAAGCAAGGTCGTGGAGAATACGGCTTCCCTCGAATTACTCAAAAAGATCGATTTCGGCGGCGCCCAAACCAGCGAAATCTTCCTGGCGCTTTTCAATCCCCTGCCTTTTTCGCGTTCTGAAGTGGTCAAGGTAATCGCCGACACCCCCGTTGAGCAGGATATCAATCTTATCGTCGTGGAAGAAGACGGGCGCCGGCTGCCCGTACAGCGGGTTTCACGCGAAGAGGCCATGCCGCTGGAAAGCGACACCAACGCGCGGCCTCGGGCGATGGTTTCCACGCGCCACACGTTCTTCCTGGATACCGGCCAGGTTCCCGCGGGCGGTTTTAAGGTGCTGCGCCTTGGCAAATGCGAGACGTTGGAAAAAAAGAAGGCCGACTGGCCGTTGCCGGAAGCTATCGAGAACAGCCTGGTCACGGCTCCGGGCGTGATGGAGAACGCTTTCCTGAGAGTGTCGCTCAATGGCGACGGCACGTTCGATTTGCTGGATAAAGTCACCAACCGCCTGTATCCGGGCCAGTTGTCCTTCGAAGATACCGGTGACGTCGGGACCTATTGGGTTCACGAGAAACCGCGCCTGAATCGAACGTATTTTAGCCAAGGCTGTCACGTGCAATCATGGTTTGAGGAAGAGGGGCCCCTGTCGACGACGCTCGTTTCCGAAATTACCATGAACCTGCCGGCGCGGGCGCTCAAAGACAAATCCGCCCGCAGTGAGGAAAGCCGCGCGCTGACCCTCCGATCCCATATTACTCTTCGCAAGGGCGCAAGAACAGTTGAGGTTAGCGTGTGTTTCGATAACAATGTCGAAGACCATCGGTTACGGGTTTTCTTTCCGTCGGGCCTCACAACAGCGACACATTCCTATGCCGAAGGCCACTTTTGCGTTGACAAGCGTCCCATCGCGCCGCGGGAGAAGGTCTTAGACGACGGACGATTTTGGGAGGGCATGCAGACCTTGCCCATGCAGTCGTTCGTGGATGTGTTCGACGGCGAATATGGTTTTGCGGTGCTGAACGATGGGCTGTGTGAGTTCGAGGTGCTGGATAATCCGCAGCGAACAGTGGCGGTGACGTTTCTTCGCGCGGTGCGAAACTGGATTTGCAGCGGCAACAGCCGAGGTGCGGATTTTCCCAAACAGAAGGGCGGCCAATGCCAAGGCGTGCAATCCTTTCGATTCGCCCTTTATCCGCATAAAGGAAACTGGAACGCCGCAAGCGTCTACACTGAGGCGCAACGTTTCAACATACCCGTCCGCCCAATCCAGTGCGGGTGTGGCCGCGGCAACACGCTGAGTATGAACGAGAGTCTTTTTGCGCTGGAACCACGTGAATTGGCGCTCAGCACCATCAAACAAGAAGAGGATGGCGAGGCCCTGGTTGTGCGCATCTTTAATCCGACGGACAGTCTTGTTGCAGGCACCATGTATTTGAAGAAACCTTTGTCCAAAGCAGAATTGGTCAATTTGAACGAGGATTCTCTTGGCGAACTCGCCATTGAAGGCAACACGGTTGCATTTGAAGCCGGCCCAAACAAGATTGTGACGGTGCGGCTGACATAATAACATCGCTCGGAGATTGAGTATGTCGGTAACGTTGGAAGAACTGGCACGGATGGCCAACACCTCCGCGGCTACAGTCTCGCGCGTGCTGAACAACAAGCCCGGGGTCAACAAGAAACGACGCGCCAGTATCAAAAAGCTTGCGGAACAATTCGGCTATCATCCCAATATCCTAGCCCGCAATCTGGTTATGCAGCGGCAAGATATGCTTGGATTCATCGCATCGTCCCTGAGCAACCCGGCCTATATCGATTTCCTGCACAACATTGAAGCCTCATGCCGTGCCCAAGGCTACCAGGTACTTATCGCAGACTCGGAACAGGACGTGGAACTTGAAAAACAACACATTAATACGATGCTTGAGCATCGGGCGAACGGCCTTCTCATTTTCCCCGTAGCCGACGAACATCAGGTGGCGGGCTATCAGCATTTTCTTGATTTGCAGCTTAAGAAGATCCCCTTCGTCCTGATAGGCGAAAACGGGGGCTATAACTTCGATTGCGTAGTAAGTGAAGAAATTGAGTCATCCAGCCTGCTTACACGGCACCTCATTGAGCTGGGCCACCGCCGCCTTGGCGTCGTGGGGTTTCTCCCGGGAAACCGCTGCACCAAGGGGCGGTTCGAAGGCGTCGTTCGCGCCTTAAAGGACCATGCGCCCGAGGCGGTCGCGACGCTGCGCCGGGCCGATGGCGAAAAAGAAGCCTGGATACCGGAGGTTTGTTCCTGGTTTGAAAAGGAGGCCCCGCCCACCGCGCTCATTACCATGAACAATGGCGTGGCGTTGAGGCTTTTCCGCCCACTGGCCGATATGGGGTTGCGAATCCCCCGCGACGTTTCCATGGTCACTTTTGAAGACGAATTCTGGACAGAACTGATCCAGCCCTCGTTGACTACAAGTGTACCGAACAACGCCGAAGTGGCCCGTCTTGCTTTTTTCGTGCTGATGGAACGCATAAAAACACCGGATGCCCCCCCGATGAGTCACTTCGTACCGCAAACCTTAATCGCCCGGGAGTCCACGGCACCGGCGCTAAGCTGATTAGAGAAAGATCGTATGCGTGTTTTTGAAAGAAGATCTATCGGACCGGGAAACTTCCTTAACCGCGGCATAAAGAGTACATAAGGTATTTGAGAGAATGAACGGACTCTTTACGACCTTTGACTACGGGCTGATATGCTCTTACGTCGTCGTCATTGTAGGGATTGGCTTCTATTTAAGCCGGCGCGCCTCCGACAGTGTGGAAGACTATTTTATCGGTGGAAGGAAAATGCCATGGTGGCTTCTGGGTATTTCGGGCATGGCCCAGTTTGTCGATATAACCGGCACCGCTCTGATTATCTCATTTCTTTTTATGATTGGCCCTAAAGCGCTGCTTGTGGAGCTGCGCGGGGGCCTGGCCATACACATGACGCTCATTCTGCTGTGGGCGGGCAAGTGGCACCGTCGCAGCGGCTGTATTACGGGCGCGGAGTGGATGATATTCCGCTTTGGCAATGGCGTGGACGCAAAAGCTGCCCGGATCATCACTGCGGTCTCGAATCAAGTGTTTATCGTAGGAATGGTGACTTATTTGTCGAAAGGCGTCGGCATCTTTTTCTCCACCTTCCTGCCCTTCGCGCCGCAGACCTGCTCGTTTGCCGTTGTCATGATCGCGTGCCTTTATACGGCCGCCTCCGGCTTCTACGGCGTAGTAATCACCGACCTCTTTCAGTCGTTGATTATCATTGCCGCCGTTATCGTGGTCACTGTTCTTGCGATTGACAAAAGCTGGCTTGGCGGGGGATTGCCAGAACTTGCGGCCGGGGTTTCGGGCAATCCGGACTGGATGAGCGGCCTTCCTGCCTGGCATGTGAAGATGCCCGCCGGTTACGAGGACTATAATTGGATCGGTATGCTGGCTGTTCTTTATCTGGCCAAGGCATTGATAAACGGCGCCGGCGGAGGGGGAGAACCGAAGTATTTTGGCGCGCGAAACGACCGGGAATGCGGTACGCTCACGTTCTTCTGGACCGTAATGATGGTCTTCCGCTGGCCCTTCATGATCGCCGTTGCCATCCTGGGCTTTCATCTTATCCACCAACTGATTCCGGACCTTTCCGTGCTTGGAACGGCCGCAGAAACGATTAAGGCCGCGCTCCCGGGGATCAAAGAGGCGGATTGGGGCAACGCGCTTTCGCAGATTGTTAATAATCCGCAAGGTTATCCTGACCTGGTTCCTCAGCTGAAGAGCATCTTGGGGGCATCTTGGGCGGAACAGGTTAAGATGCTCAGTTTTCAAGGCACGGTAAACGCCGAGCGGATTCTGGCCGCGGTTATCTTGTATTCGATCCCCGTGGGCCTGAAAGGCTTACTGATTGTTGCCCTGACCGCGGCCTGCATGTCTACTTTTGATTCCAACATCAATTTTTCCGTCGGGTTTATCACGCACGACTTATACCGGGCGTTCATTCGCCCGCGCGCAAAAACCAGAGAGTTAATCGTGGTCAGTTGGATCAGCACCTTCGCGCTAGGCCTGATTGGCTATTATATGGCCTATAACGTAAAAAACATAAACGACATCTGGGGCTGGCTGATGATGGCTCTGGGAATGGGCTTTTTTATCCCGGGCTTCATCAAGTTCTACTGGGGCCGTTTCAACGCCTGGGGCTTTACTTCAGGCATGGCCATGGGCGTGGGTGGCGCCATCATTCAGCGCATATACTGGCCTGACCTGCCGGAATTCTATCAGTTCCTCGCCATGGGCGCTTTGGGTTTCACCGGCTCCGTCGCCGGAACCCTGCTGACCAAGCCGACAGACCCGGAAGTCCTCAAGAACTTCTATGTCAAAACAAGGCCGTTTGGCTTGTGGGGAAAAATGAAAGAATCTCTGGACGCCGAAACGCGCGAGAGAATGAACACCGAGCATTTTTACGACCTCATTTCTGTGCCCTTTGCGGTTGCCTGGCATTACCTGCTGCTGCTCTTGCCGGTACTTCTGATAATCAGAAATATCAGAGAATTCACCATTGCCGCAGTGTTATTCTTGATTGCCTCCGGCGGAATGTACATGTTCTGGTATAAGAAACTTCCTCAAACCAATATGTACGAGAGGGAGGGCGAAATGAGGGTCGCGCCGCCTCGTTTGGAGGAGCCAGCTTCGGTAGAATCCTGAAATCCCGATGAGGGAAGGCCGAGCCTACCACATTTCTTGCAACTAATCTGCGCGGGTCCAAAACATGCCTTGTCCTTGGGGAAAATCCATCCGTCCTGATTTCCCCATTCATTGAGTTCCATCTCCTGCAATGAAAGACCCGGTTCTGGGGTTTGGGGTGCGGAATCCGCCGGTCGCTTTCGTGAGCAAGAGCCTAACTGCCAGAGCATCGATACACCTGTCCTGTTCCCGCTTGAGGGCGGTGTGAAACGGATAGGAGTTATCCAGGACATGGTCTACGCAGCTTGCCGTTCGTATCGGTGATGAAGCCCGCCGACTTGGGGAAGCGAAACAACTTTGCCTTGATCGGGTGCCTGAACCGGACGTGTGACCGGGCTGTCCATATCGAGAGACAAGTGCGTCCGGCTCCCATTGTAGTAAGCAACATAGTCGGTAATGATTCGTCTCAGATGGTTTTCGTTGAAGACAATGACGTGGTCCAGACACTCTCGTCGCACGCTGCCGTTGAGTCTTTCCGAATAGGGGTTCTGCCAAGGACTGTGAGGAGCGGTGAGCACTTCTTCAATGCCCATGTTCTTCACCCGCCTCGAAACCAGTCGCCATAGATCCTGTCGCGGTCACGGAGCAAGTATCATGTGGTTCTTGAGAAACGCCTGCCATGTGGGAGAGGGTAGCTTTCGAACGCGCACGCGATACTTGTCCACAGTCGATTTGGTAACCGTGATGCCAAGCTTTGCCAGTTCGCCCACGATGCTTGGGAGCCCCACGTGGGGTTCATCGACGACATGGTGCGAATCAGTCCTTTCACTTCGTCCGCAACGGGCGGCCGCCCGGGTTCACCGGACTGAGACAACTTCCGCCAATGCTCTTTGAAGCGTTTACGCTGCCAGCGAATGACCGTATCCGGCTTCACGAAAATGAGCGTATCCCGCCATCCGGTCCAAGTTTTCGCCAAAAGAGGCCAGAGAATACGGTCAGCCGGCTTAACCTTCGGTCCCTTCACGCTACGTTGAAGTACGTACAGCTGATGCCGCAACGCAAGGTTCTCAGCTTGAAGCCCCGCGCGGGATTTGAACACCGCCGCCAAGAAGCCAGCGCATAGTCTGATGAATTCGCTCATGCCCACTCCGATCACGCACCCAACGACGAGATTTTATGAGCGGAAAGAGTAACAAATGGCGCTGCGAATTGGCGAATCCGGCAGATGAAGCAACCGGTGTAAGTCCTTGCCCTCCAAGAAGGACGGATTTCCCGCAACCACAGGGAGTCACGCAAGGAACGGCGCCCACGCATGCCGAACAACGCGGCGGGGCAGCCGCACGACTGTCCCGCCGCGTCCATCTGTCAGCCGGTCAGGCCTGCTCGGCTACTCGGGCCTTATTTTTCTGCGCCCCGCGCCAGCACAGTACCAGCGCTGCCGACGCCCCCAGGCCGAGAGCAAGCGGCCACCAACGTAGCGGCAAGGCCGTGGGATGTGCCGGATCGTAAGGGTCGCTGCCGAAAACCCACTCCGTCCTGTCGGACACGCCGTCAGCGTCAGAATCGGTATCCTGGTAGTTGGGTATGCCGTCGCTGTCGGGATCGTCTTGACCCTCGATACTGTCGGGTATGCCGTCGCCATCGGCATCATTACCGGGGGCGTAGGTAACGACCATGGTCGCGGCGCCGCTGTCGTTGTCGGCCGTGCCCGCGGCAGTGATGGTGAGCGTTATGGCCTTGGCGGCCAGATCGACGTCCACGGACCACTCGGTCGAACCCGGCGTGTAGTCAAAGGGGGTGCCGTTGAGCCGCATCTGGTAGGTGTCGGACGTGGTGGTCCCGGACACCGTAAACGGCGACATGCCGACCGTGCAGTCCGCGCCGTCATTCGTGAGGATCACAGGGGTGGCGGGCGGCGTCGCGTCGAAGGCGTATTTCGTGACGGTGTTACCCAAAAAGTCCGTGACGTAAAGGCTGCCTGACCCGTCCACGCCCACGCCGACTGGGCCCGAAAGGCCACTACTGAAAGCGGTAAGGTAAGTGCCGTCCGCACTGAACTTCTGGACATTGCCGTACATAAAATCGGCAACATAGAAGTTGCCCCACGGGTCTACGGCCACGCCCTCGGGCATGAAGAACGACTCCCACTTGGCTAGATACGCGCCGGTCGAGTCGAATTTCTGGACGTTTTGGTTGGAGTCATCGAGCACGTAGACATTGCCGGAACTGTCTACGGCCACGCCAAACGGATTGATGAACTGGCCGTCGTCGGAGCCGTAGGACCCCCACTGCATCAGGTAGGCGCCGCTCGAGTCGAACTTCTGGACCCGGGCGTTTCCGGTATCCGCGACATACACATTTCCCGAACCGTCCACGGCGACCCGGGACGGGGCGTTGAACTGGCCGTCGCCCGTGCCGGACGATCCCCATTGTGTGATGTACACTCCGCTCGAATCGAATTTCTGGACCCGATCGTTTTCAAAATCCGCGACATAGACGTTCCCCGAGCCATCCACGGCCACGCCATACGGACTGTCAAACTGGCCGTCGCCGGTGCCATACGACCCCCAGTGCGTGACGTAGGTGCCGCTCGAGTCGAACTTCTGGACCCGGGCGTTTCCGGAATCCGCGACATAGACGTTCCCTGCACTGTCCGCCGCTACGTCGAACGGCTCATCGAACTGGCCGGGAGCGGAGGGTGCGCTCGACCACTTGACCAAAAAGCTCCCCGTCGAGTCGAACTTCTGGACATTGTTATTGATCCCGTCCACTACGTAGACATTGCCGGAGCCGTCGACGGCCACGTAGGACGGACCGTTGAACTGGCCGTCGCCCGTGCCGGACGATCCCCACTGGCCAAGGTAAGCGCCTGCCGAGTCGAACTTCTGCACCCGGTCGTTTCCGTTATCTACGACGTAGACATTTCCTGCCCCGTCTACCGCCAATGTACCCGGGTAGTCGAATTGCCCGTTGGCTGTGCCATACGTTCCCCATTGCGTGATGTACGCTCCGCTCGAATCGAATTTCTGGACCCGGCTGTTTCCGTTATCTACGACGTAGACATTCCCCGAAGCGTCTGCCCCTATTCCTAAGGGTATGTTGAATTGGCCGTTGCCTGTACCGGACGAACCCCATTGTGTGATGTACACTCCGCTCGAATCGAATTTCTGGACCCGGCTGTTGCCCACGTCGGTCACGTAGACATTTCCCGAAGCGTCTACCGCCACGCACGCGGGGCAGTAGAAATTACCGTTCCCTGTGCCCGTGGTCCCTTAGCCGGTAAGATAAGTGCCGTCCGAGTCGAATTTTTGCACTCGGCAGATAAAATAATCCACTACGTAGACATTGCCGGAGCCGTCCACGGCGATGCCCTCGGGGTTGTAGAACTGACCCGCGAAAAAGCCTTGGGAGCCCCACCGGGCGAGTAGCGCGCCACTCGAGTCGTACTTGCTGACCGTGCAAGCCTCGTAGTCAACGATGTACACGTTTCCTGACGCATCCACGGCAATACTATTAGGGTGATCAGGGAAGCTCGTTGTGGGCCACACCCCTTCGAGCTCATAGCCCTCGGCCCAGACGGCCGAGGAACCCACAACGGTGACCATGCCCAGTATCACTATTAGCAATCCCATTCCAGCCCAGCGCCGCCCGCGATTTCCGAATCCTGTCTGCTTCATCTTGATGCTCCTTTCCTGTCCCCAAGCAAATGAGACATTGTCAGAACGCTATCGCCACTTTCTCGCTTCTCTTCCACTTGTCTAAAAGTAATGCAGGTATCTGATAAAGATTCCGTTTGGCGTTCACACCACTTTCTGGTTGTGGCTCTCAATCGTTCCGTAGAACGTTGCATCCGGATCGGCCAGCACTTGCTCAATATCGAGGAGGGTCGAATCCGCATGGCATGCTCCACCCCAAGGAGAGTACAATCACCGCCAGCATCAGCCCTAAAAACCCTGTACATCTTCATGATGTCTCCTTCTCCCTGACCGTTGATAATCCCTATTTCGTTGACTCCGTGCGCTGTCTGCTCACTCCTGGTGTTCGCCATCCGAACAGTTCTGCGGATATTGAATATCCATCTGGGCCATTACTTGCTTCGGTTCCCGGCATTGCGCCGAGGATCCGGGCCACTCGGATGAGGTCACTCCGGATTCGCTCGACTGCCTTCTCGATATGCCGTTTTCGTATGTTAAGTAAGGACTTATGCCTGTTAGACACCCCATTCTCGTCCACGAACTCGTGCAGGGATCCGGCCGTTGTCTTGCTCGAATCTCCCACGCGTCCAACCCTCCCGCACAATCAACCAACTGTTCGAATACTGCAAGGTGTTTGCCAAGATTCCGGCGGCCCGATGTAAGTGGTTTTTAAAAAAACACTTGTGGATCTGATAAATATTTGAGAAGGATTCTGCGATGAAATGCCCCCAAAGTTGTTCACATCGCAAACAGATGACTGTTCCGATCGCGAACAGGCGCGCGGGCGACGCCAGTGGCGTAGCCTATACGAAAGCCCATCTAGACTCTCGGCTCGTTCGACACGGGCGCACGCCGCGTTCGGCAACGTCGCACCCCGTAGGGTGAAAACATTCAGCCGATGTAGAAAGCCTGTGAACGCTCATGTTTTCGGCTTAGGTTAGAGCCCCTTTTCGATCCTGCGGCCGAACTGAGAGCTTGCCTGACTTCCCGATGCAAAATGACCTCAAGGCGTAGTTCTGCCTCGCTGTCTCCGAGTTATCTGCAAATCTGAAGCTTAGGCTGCTTGGCGGTAAGAGTAGCTGAGCATCCCTCCCAAGCGTTCCCGGCGGTGAATGTCGCCTTCCTTTCGACCAACTTCCTCACCAGGAGTGATGATGTTGTTTCCTATGCCCTGATGATTCCGTTCCTCGTGATAGCATGCCGTGAATTCCTTGAGCGCTCTGCGCAGAGACTTCTCGCCAAAGAAGACCAGCCGGTTCAGACATTCGGACTTCATGCTGCGCATGAAGCGTTCGATATGCGGATTCAAGTTGGGGCTCTTAGGCGGAAGCACAACCGGTTTGGTGTCTGAGCCCTCGAGCACACCGCTCGCTGTAATCCCACTTCTTCGAAACCAATTCTCGATGCCAACGCATAATCGTATCCGGCGTAACGATCATAGCCAGCCCACGCAGAAGCTTCCGCCCAAGGGCCTTGCCCTTAACAGCCAGTCGACGCCGCTGGTCGTCATTCAGCAGAATCCGTTTCTTGCCCAACTTCTCACGCAAAACTTGGTTCTCAGCCTGTAAGTACTCGATGATGCGCTGCTGTTCCTGGTTCAACTGTGATGCCAGATACAGGACAATCAGGGGCCACGGTTTCAGAATGAACTCGAGCATAGAAATAGACGCTCCTTCCAAAGAAAAGAACGTATCATCCCAGCCCAATGGGGCCAAGTCAACCGAATGAACCACGATTTCGTGACTCCCAGCAACTCCGCCTAAGATAACCGCTTACGACATCGATCGAATATTTTTACCTACGGGATAGCCCGGTCACACGTCCGGTTCAGGTGCCCAATCAAGGCAAAGTTGTTTCGCTTCCTCGAGTCGGCGGACTTCACCACCGATACGAACGCCAAGCTGCGTAGACCATGTCCTGGTAACTCCTATCCGTTTCACACCGCCCTCAAGCGGGAACAGGACAGATGTATTGATGCAGGCAGTTAAGCTGTTCCGCACCGAAGCGGTCGGCGGATTCCGCACCCCAAACCCCAGAACCGGGTCTTTCATTGCAGGAAATGGAACTCAATGGATGGGGAAATCAGGACGGATGGATTTTTCGCAAGGACAGGTTATTAGAATGCCGATAAACCCTGTATTCTCAATGCTTTACGGCAGAAAAAACAGACAAAAATAAAAATGGCGTCCCATTTGTAGTACAGTCAAGTACTGGATAGGCGTCTTGAACGTGCCTTGCACCGTCTCTTCAGACATTGAACTTTTCTTTTCCCGCAACCAAGTAGCGGCATGGCTGCGCGACTTGATGAAGCAAAACGGGAAGCAGAGCCAAGCCGAATTGGCGCAGTTTGTAGTCGTGTCGAAAAAGCTGGTATGGCGGTATCTCCACCTCGCAGCGTAAACCAAACTGAAAGTCAAACACTTTTTTCGAAGCCAATCGTTTCCGTGCAACGTTGCACGCCTTCAGAAGTCATACAATGAAAAGCATAATTGGAGCGGTGTGCTTGGATTGTGATGTTGCTCAACATTGCAGCCGTTGGATTGTTGGCGCGCATGGTGTCGATCCACCTCCCTTCCGTTTTCTGCACCCAACTTCCCAATTCTTATACGGGGCATTGCTCTTGCTGTCTAAGTCACAATGACTGGTAGCGTTTCCGCTGATACATCCGATACAACCGAGCAAACTGTCTACGCCAGTGCTTTCATCTTGTCTTTCGTCTATCGCGTCAGATTGCCCGCAAGCGCGAGCTCCGCGTTGTTGCTCTGGTCCTTGATCTTGGCCCCGCCGCGCAGGCGGCATCCAGTCACCGACACGGCCGTGGCCTTCCCAGCAACAAGGATCTGCGTCTTCCGGGTGTTGATGAAGTCGGAGCCTTGAATAATGGCCGCGCCGTTGTTGATGCGAATGCATGGGGCCTCCCGATCCACCACTGCCCAATTGCTGAAGTGGCAGGCGCTCAGCGTAACGGTGCCTGATCCGTTATTGATAACCTGCTCATCGGTGTACTTACTGGTCCAGAAACCACTGTTAGCGAACTTGACAGGCCCGCGATTCTTGGGGCCGATGATCACCGTCCCCATGATCTGAGCATTGGTGAAGGTGATGCCCGCATGGGGTTGGCTGGCATCCACCTGCACCGCTATGGGGCAAATATCCGCGCCGCACTGGGTCAACACGACGTTACCGGGACCATGGCCCGCATCAACAAAGTGGTATCCGATTTTTGGGAAGATGCAAAAACAGTCACTCATGTATTCCCAATCGGTCTTTCCAATGAGGAATCCCACAAAGTTTTGTTCGAGGTAATTGAAGAGGACCTGAGGGTCGAAGGCAGCCGAGGGGTGGTCCGCGCGCACCCATGCGTGGGGGTTGAAATGGACATTCTGGATGCGGCCGATGTCGGTACACCGGTCGACAAAGACACCGAGTCGTAGCGGCTGGCCGAAGACATTTTCGATGAAGTGCAGTTCGTTGGGGTGGGTGCCGAAATCGATTCCCTTGTACGGATTAACAAGGGTTACATCGCGTACGGTGCAGTGCATTCCCTGGCCTTGAATGCACCATGGATAAGGCTGGATGTCAGTAACGGATTGGTCGGGGTAAAAGATGGTCAATCCTCGCAGGCCGCTGCTCTGATGAAGCATGATAAAGGGCGGGCCGTCTTCGGTTCCTTTGTTAGCGGTAGAGTGAAGAATCGTACCTTTGCCGATGTCGCTGTGGTGCGGCCCTTCCCAAACGCCCCGCAACATGACTCCCTGCGGCACGCTCAGCGTCCCCGCAATAAGGTAGGTTCCCGCGGGGGCAAACACAATGCCGCCCTTTTCGGCAGCACGATCCAGTGCCGCCTGGAACGCCGCCGTGTCGTCCGTCTCCCCGTCACCCTTAGCGTCGAAGTCTCTCACACAGGTCGTCCAGAGTGTGGTGGCCAATACGGGCGGTACTTGTGCCTCGGCTGCCCATGCAGTATCCGCGAAGGCAAGAAGACCGGGCATGGCTGCTGTGAGCACCAGCGCAAAAGCTTTTTTGATTTTCATTTCGATTCTCCTGGCATGTCGAAGACGTTCACTGGCAAAACGACCGACGGCAGCGTGGCGTTCCAGCTGTCTGGGCTTTGCGCTGCCGTCAGGTTCCTTGTATGACCATATACCTTGGCAGGACTGCCGATCCAACCTATTGACTAATTAGAGGCAGGGTGAGGAACCAGCCAAGACAGTTTAGGCGGCTGATTGTTAGATGTTAAGCGGCATTTTGACTTGTCATTCGACATGGACAACCCGGAATCCCGGCCCGTTCAGACTGTCCCTACCGAAAAACTCGTACTCCTTGCAATGCAACGGTTTACGAGTTTGCTCTGTGCCGGAGAAATTGCTGTGTAGAACGGTGATCGGCTAACCTCGCAATTTCATTTGGGCTTTCTTTTCATCATTTCATTCATAGGCTGGAGCGGTCATGCGTCAATTCACCTTTCTCTTCCTCAGGTTCGTAGCGTCGTTCTTCAAATCCAGGGTGACAGTGCAGGCGGAAAACCTCGCCCTGGGGCACCAACTGTGTGTGCTTCACCGAAGCACGAAGCGGCCCAATGTCAAACCGGCTGACCGGATTTTGTGGAGCGTGCTGGCTCGAATCTGGAGTGACTGGAAGAACGCACTCATCTTCGTGAAGCCGGAAACTGTAATCCGTTGGCAACGCAAGCGATTCAAGGCGCAATGGACTAAGCTCTCGAGAAACGGAGAACCGGGTTGCCCAAAGATACTTGAGGAGGTACGGGAACTCATCCGCACGATGTCGCGTATGAATCCGACGTGGGGTTCGCCCCACATTGTCGGCGAACTCGCAAAGTTGGGCATCAGCGTGTGGCCATCCACTGTGAAGAAATACATGGTCAAAGCGGACAAACCACCTTCCCAGACTTGGCGGACTTTCCTCAAGAATCACGCCCGTGAAATCGTGTCCATTGACTTTCTGGTCGTTCCCACCGTTCGCTTCCAGTTGCTCTATGTGCTTGTGTTCTTGTCGATCGAGCGGCGCCGCGTTATCCATTTCAACGTAACGGCGCACCCTAGGGCACAATGGACTGCCCAACAAGCAGTCGAGGCGTTTCCATGGGACACGGCGCCCAAGTATTTGCTTCGGGATCGTGATGGCATCTACGGCGATTGGTTTCGGCACCGGATGAAGAATATGGGTATCAAAGAGGTGCTCACGGCCTATCACTGTCCCTGGCAAAATCCGTATTCGGAACGGATCAATGGCAGTATCAGGCGCGAGTGCTTAGACCATGTCATCGTCTTCGGAGAAGACCATCTGAAGCGTATTCTCAAATCCTATTTCCAATACTACAACGAGTATCGAACGCACCTTTCGTTAGAAATGGACAGCCCTGTGGGTCGACCCGTCCAAGAACCTGAACAAGGCAAGGTCGTTTCAATTCCACAAGTCGGCGGCCTACACCGCCGCTACGAACGTCAAGCTGCCTAATTCCCACCAGGGCTCCACCAGCCGCTTCGCTCCGCGTGCACGACCTGTTTTGTCAGCGGCCATTCGCCCATCCCATTTTGCACGAAGCAGATTCGAAGTCGATTATTCTCCAGTGACTCCGGTAAGATGGCCTGGCTACAGAGGCTGGACAGGATTTTCGGTAGGGACAAGGTGCTATTCCGCGTTTGAAGAGGGAACTTTGGAACCGGCCGATGTTTCAGAACGGGTGGGCCAACTAAAGGCGCAAAAGAAGGAAATTGAAGCGGAACTGGCTGAACGGGTAAGCATTAAGAAACTGCCGGCCAGCATCAGCAGCCCGAAAAACATCAAGCGAATTCAGAAAGATTTGCGTGCAACGTTGCACGGGTGCTCATCTCAGACACTCAAAGCCTACCTGAAGATTCTTATTGAGGAAATTGTCATGGAGGGGGATAAGGTGACATTCCAAACCAAAAGCGCGGGCGTAATGACCTTTTTGGACACAAATGAAAAGTATAAAACCGAAGGCGTGGCCCCAGTTCTAAACAGGGTTAACAAATGGCGTCCCATTTGTAAAGCAGTTAAGTACTGGATAGGTGCAGTAGTCACGACTTGAGTTGACACCGGTTATAGAAATCGGGTCATGTATCCCCTTGGCGATGAACCAAAGGAGGATGGACATGACCCAATCTCAAAAGCTCGTACGAGCCAAACTCAGTCTACTGGAATTAGGCGAACTGCTCAACAACGTTTCCCAAGCGTGCCGGGTGATGGGGGTGAGCCGCCAACACTTCTACGACATCAAAAGTGCGTACGAAGAAGGCGGAATCGAAGCCCTTAAAGAGCAAAACCGTTGCAGGCCCAATTTGAAGAATCGCGTCAGCCAAGAGGTGGAAGACGCCATCGTGGCCTTGGCCGATGAATTTCCTGCCTATGGCCAAGTGCGGGCCGCCAATGAGTTGCGCCAGCGGGGCATGCATATAAGCGCCGGCGGCGTTCGGTGTGTCTGGCTGCGCCACAACCTCGAGACGTTCAAAAAACGCCTCAGGCGTCTGGAAGAAAGGTCGGCTTTTGAAGGCATCGTCTTGACGGAATCACAGGTCCAGGCGCTGGAACGGGCCCGCAAGGAACGCGAGACGGATCCGGACGTTATTGAAACCGAGCACCCCGGCTATCTCCTGGCGCAAGACACGGTCTACGTTGGGTATATCAAGGGCGTCGGGCGAATTTACCAGCAGACCGTCGTGGATACCTTCTCTTCAGTAGCCTTTGCCAAGCTATATGAAAAGAAGACGCCGGTCACGGCCGCGGATTGTCTCAACGACAAGGTTCTGCCGTTTTTTGAGGAGCAGGATGTGGACGTTCTGCGCGTCCTGACGGACCGCGGCACCGAGTTCTGCGGTCGGGACGACACGCATCCCTACGAGCTATTCCTGGGACTTCACGACATCGAGCACACGCGTACGAAGGTGCGCCATCCCCAAACCAACGGCATCTGTGAGCGGTTCCACCAGACCTGCCAGAACGAGTTCTATCGCGTTGTCTTTCGCAAGAAGCTATACGCCAACCTCGAGGAACTGCAGGTCGACCTTGACCAGTGGATGGAGCACTACAACGAACAGCGGACCCACCAGGGCATCCGCTGTGCAGGAAGGACTCCTATGCAGACCTTCCATGAAGGCAAAGCCCTGGTACTGGAAAAGCGGCTTAAGCCGATGGGTGCGCCGCCGAGAATGGGCCCCGAAGGGTGTAGCTCGTCGGAGGCGGCGCTCCCAGCGGCGATCATGGTAGGATAAGCCTTAAACGAGGAAGCCAAAGGGATACTGTCAACTCAGATACTTTTCAGGACATTTTATTTTTGCCTGTTTTTCTGCCGTAAAGCATTGAGAATAAAGGGTTTATCGGTCGTTCTAACAACCCCATTCTGCAAAACCAGCCCGTCAGGACACAAAACACGCAAAAAAGCCTGTTTTTGTTGGTAATTTGCGCCGTTCAATCTTTTTTCCAGACCTCCCAGCATGCTATAAACCATGCGCCAATCGAACAGCCCGCGTTCCGCCGCCGTGATTTGGTTTCTCACGTCCTGCATGCGCATCTCAGCAGAGCCGATCTCCGCCGCGATGTGCTTCGACCGCTCGCCCAAAAACTGCCGCATGCGCGGCAATACAAATACCCCCTTAGGGGGAAATGCTCTTCTCTCGTCTCGTACACAACCCGGCCTTTGTTTTGCAGCAAGTCTTGAACTTTCTGAAAAAGCGACATGTCAACTAAGGGCGTCCAGTTGCCCGGAGCCTGTCGTACGTCCATAGGCGCACCCTCAGTCTTATTTGCCACTCGGCCAAAGCTCACCACGTTGACACCCTCATAGATCGGATTCCGTAAGATGCGATGCAAGTCAGCTCTCGAAACGGGCTTGTTGCTCCGGCGCGTTCGCAGTCCCCTCTTTTCAAGCAGTTCAAGAATTTTAGAAATGGTTTTGCCGCGTGCGGTGGATTTAAAAGCCAGCTTGATCAATGGGCTTTTCACGGGATCAATTGCCATGCCGTTAAGATATCCTAGCGGCGGCTGACACGTGCGCTTGCCTTCTTGGAACCGTGCGGGCTGGATGACCTTTGTGAGTCCAGCCATTTCGGTGTTGTCTGCCTCAGCAGTGTTGACGAAAAGACCCTCGATATAGGGCAACTGCGGCGCCCCTTCATATTCTTTCAGCTGCTCAATTCGGAGTTTCACTCCTGTCTCAGACAAAAAGTACTTGTAGGCGTAATAGTGCATAGTATTTCGCATCGTGCGGCTATAATCGGTAAACAATACGCACGCCAATTTGTTGCGGTACGCATTGCAGAACGCCAGAACTTTTTGTGGCGCGGGCCTGTGCATAGTCTTGGCCGTAACTCCGGGATCGGTGTATAGGGCGAGCACCTGCAAATCTTCATTCGCTGCCCATTTGTTAAGCCGCCTTTCTTGATCCTCCAAGCTGTCATTTTGGACTTGTCGCGCATCGCTAACACGGCGCACGATCACACACCCGCTTTTTATTGCCGCTTTTGAGGAACGTTTTTTCATATCGCCGCCCCCCGCGCCGCGCTTGCCGCCCTGGGCCTGATCGCGGCCCCTATATGCCAAGGATGGCATACGGCGCGCTACCCGGTAGTAAACGGGCTTTTCTAGCTTTATTGGTTTCACTGCAAGTGTATATAAAAATGCTTGACAGCAAATAGAATAAGGGGTTAGACTCGGTGCGTAGTACTTTGCTCTTCACGTGACATCAGTTCATTTGAATGCGTCATTCTGAGGCTGAAAGTAATCCATTTAGGCCAACGTTGGCACGCCTTTCCGGGGGGGCGCTCTTGAGCCGTGCAGTTGGGACTTTTTTCCTCGTGCACGGACGGAATTGCAGCAGGGGCAGAATCGCAACTTGCCAGGTGAAGTTAGGCGCCTGGTGAATAGGGAGCAGTCGAGGCCCTTTTTTATACCCAAAATGGAGGGTAGATCAATGAAGGTTTCCAGCAACTCTGGGCGACGGTGTATTTCTATCTGTATTGGTGCGTTTGCGTTGGCGCTTCTGGCTTTACATGCGGACGCACAGACGTTGAGCGTGACCGACGCCGTCATCGTAACGCACGATGACATCAAAGACCAATGGGGCGCGCACACTTTTAATTACGCGGTCGAAGGCGAAACGGGCATCTTCACGTCCGGCAACATCTGGCAAGGTTCCGACATTTCCAAAATAGCTGTGATTGGCCAGTATCCGAAGCCGGGCAGTTCTCTTCCCGCGGCAACAGTCACCATTTCGTATAATTATCCGGAAAACTGGCGGGCGGATCCTCCGCATATTATCCGGACTCCCGACGGGTACCTGCACATTTTCTCACCTTACTATGTGGGTACATCTTCAGGCAACCCAAGCGGCGCCTGGGGCAGGATGAAGTACTACCGCAGCCAGTATCCGGAAGACATACGGTATCTGCTTGACAAGACTTCGTGCCTGGGCACTATGCCGAGTTTTCACCCTCGGACCGGTTTTGGCATCAACAAGGAAGGCACGAAAATTGGTTGGCAGATTTTGACCGAAAACAAGGACGGTTATAGATACAATACGCCGATTCTGTATCGGGGAACGCGTTCGGGTCTGGACTTCGTGTTCTCCTCGCCTGTGAAATGGAACAGCAACACGGGCATCGAGTTTTTCTATCCTCAGGTGATCGTGAACGACTACGGTTACGTGCTGGTGGGCCAAATTTGGAGCGGGTCCACGATGCTCAATGCGCGCTTGTACCAGCTCAATACAAGCGGCACGAAAACTGCCACGGTGAATTTTTCGACTAACGGCGATTACATCTACGACGTTCGCCCGCTGACTGCAACCGACTTCAACAGCGTGACCCTTACCTCGTCGAACACCACCGGAACGCATCGCGTGCGGGTGTGGGACTCTTCCACGAGAACATGGGCCCAAAAATCCTCTTTCACCGCTCCCACGAATCCAGGCCGGTTATTCCAGCTTACTTCAACGTCGTCGGTTTTTCTGCACAATCCGTATGGAGGCAACATTGCCGCGGTCGAAGGAGATTTGTTGAGGGGCGGCTCTGTAACGTCGTACAACGTATCGGGCGCCACGCCGATTACGGCCGGCTACCTTCTCACCGGCTCCGGCTGCATCCCGAATCTGAAGGACGGTTCGGTGATTCCGAAGCCGGGCGAGTTCTACTACGCCATTGACGCCCACAACCCCGGCTCGATCTGGGGACAGTTCGGGCCGACGTCCTACCTGCTCTACCGCATGGAAACGAGCGGGCCGGTTACCTACGTTCAAGATTGGGACCAATATGACATCGGCGACTGCCTGTGGTACAGCGGCTGTTTCGAAGCGGCGGATCCTGTGGGCGGATTCACGGGCAGGAATTTTGCGGCATCTCAATCAAATGCGATACGACTGGTTGTGCCCAGCGCCTCAAACACCTGGGGCGTCGGGTTTAGCAACACGCCAAGCCCCGGGGATCTTGGGTCAGGCTATGGCGTCTCTTTCCCGTTCACGGTTGAGTTCCGCATCAATCGGTCACAATGGCCCTCGGGATTCTGGCTGCGGCCGCACCTTTATGTTGACGGGCAGCCTGTTTTCATGACCAGCAACGGCGGCTGTGGCTACCGCAATCTAGGTGGCACGCATCAGGTTTTCACGAACGGTGGCAACAACTATGTGAACGTCGCGTCGTCAGGCTACCTTTCGCTGCGTTTCGAATGCCTTAAGAACGGCTACCGGCTCATGTACCGTGAAAACGGCGACTGGAAAAACGTCGGCGGGACCACCATCTACTGGTACCTTGCGTATGTTGGCGGTCAGTGGACCTATGTCAATAACTACACCGGCAACGAAGACGTGGCGTTCTACGGCAAGACGTGGACTGGCAACTCCTCCCCCACCTATCTTGACGTCTCCATCTATGACCTTGCGATGACAGCCGACGTTAACGATTTTCCGTCTTGCGCCGGCCTTTGATCGACATCGACGCCGGCTCTGCCTCGCCCGAATGAAAAAGGCAGACGCCAACAGCAAGGCCGCGATGGCCGCTGACGCAACGGGGCCCCGTGGGTTGCACGGGGCCCCGTGCGATGCACGGGGCTCCCGCCGTGGTCAGCGTAATGTTTTTCCGCCACTTCTTGCGCCATGCCTGGTGCATGCGGGCACCTTCTTAGAACTCGAAATGAGCAGGCGGATAGTAAGTGTCGGGTTGGGCCGGACAGCGTTGAATACTGTGGCCATTGCCAGTCGTGCTGCTTTTTTGCAGTGCGACCAAGGGTTCGCTACTCTGCCGACTCCCGGGTAGACGTGGTTCCATTCAGCAACGCGAGGGCTTTCTATTTTTCGCTGCAGGTAGAATCCAGATGCTTGCCCTGTATTGTTTGCGGGGCTGGATGCACCTCAGGAAGGAGTACGCCGTGTTTCGAAAGGCGAGTCTGTTTGGCCTGACAGTATTTTTGTTTCTTTCAAACGCAACGAAAGCAGTTGGGGCGGATGAGGTGTCTGGTAACCCCGACAAACTTGCCCGGCCGCCCGATGCCACACCTGCCGCACCGTCTCCCTGGCGCCACGCAAACCGAACCAGCGACTGGGAAACCGTGGAGGGCGATCTGCTGTGCAACTTCCTGAATATGTACAACCTTACCATCGTTTTCCGCCCGCAAGAAGAACCCTACCCCGTAAAAGGATGGTTTTTCGGCTGGGCAACGGAAACGTGCAACCCGCCGTATCGCGGGTGCGATGCCATCTTTGCCGCAAGAGCGCCCCGGGTCGAGGGGCCTTGGCAAGTCTACTCCGGTAACCAGGGCGGCAAGGCCACCTGGGATGCATCCATGACGCCTGGTCTCTGGGCGCCCGTTATAGAAGGCGGAACACAGTTTTTCAATAACTGGCACAACGGCGACCCCTCGGTAATTTACTTGAACGGACGCTACTATATGGCCTATAGCGCGACCGGCCACAACCTCGACGGAATACCTTACGGGCAACCGGGCGACAAAGATTCGGACCTCAGTTGTATCATGGGCGCCGTGTCGACCGACGGCCTCGACTGGGAACCTACCGCAAAGCCCTTGTTGATTGAGCCTTCCAATATCGGCGGCACCCCTCCTCCCGGAAACTACAATCACGTGAAAGGCAATTACCACCGCCCGTCGCTCATGCACGAGAACGGGGTTTTCAAAATGTGGTTTGACTCACTACTGTCCGGATTGTAAATCGAACAAGGTCAACTGTTTACGATCCAGCTTTTCGTCCAATGTGTAGGGCTCGTTGAAAAAAGCCTGTAAAAGTGGGGGTTTTTCAAAAAGGGTTACGCTTAAAA
>Ga0272441_10000759_pt1 | contig 71842 bp, 104 predicted proteins | sample SSMProp6N_FD_193582 | JGI IMG/M metagenome (GOLD analysis project Ga0272441, IMG submission 193582) | Marine sediment archaeal communities from Little Sippewissett salt marsh, Falmouth, MA, United States - SSM-Prop-6N | ecosystem: Environmental > Aquatic > Marine > Wetlands > Sediment ...
TCCGGCCGTGCGCATAGTTGTGCCGGATTCCATGGCGGGGAATGCGGATTGCCTCTTAGTCGAGCAAGCAGACGGCACCGACATCTTTAAGGTTGACGAGGACAAGGATGTTTATATCGGGCGCAATATCGACGCTGCTGGCGACGTGTCTGGCAATCGTGTTTTCGGGACAACGGTCATCCGGTCATTTGCGCATGTGCTGGCTGATACCTACGTGCGAGCAACAGGAAGTGACGGCGTACAAAGTTCACGGGATGACCCCTTGTTTAAGTGGCTGGATACCACGGCGGGGGAAAACAGTTTTCGGGCTGATGTCGGTGCGAGTGTATGGGCATTGGGAAGTGACAACAAGGGTAATGGGACATTCACCGATCTTATCACCGTTACGTCCAACGCGGCGAACGCCAGCGTAACAACCCTGACCGGCGCGGGCGGTGGTATCCTCAGCCTGAAGGAATGTAGCGCACAACCAGCAGACCCATCGGAAGGACATTGCGTAATCTGGCAGAGCAACGGGACCGGCTTCGGCAATGACGGCGACCTTTGCAAGATCACGCAGGCTGGTGGCGTGCTGACCACCAACACGCTCAGCGGCCCGGTGTATCGTGGCGGCGCGTCGGAGTTCGACTACACGAACTTTACGTTTGATAGCAGTTGGCACGATCTTGACCTATCTGCTATTGTGCCGCAGGGTGCTCGCAAGGTAACTATTTACGGGGCCGTGATCGACGATACGGCGGGCCAGCAATTTCGACTGCGTAACAACGCAACCACAGGTTCATACGTAGAGGCGGCATGGACTGTGCAGGTGTCGGGCGTGATCGTCACATACGCACAGACGGTTTGCTGTGACGAGAATCGCGTGGTCGAATACAAGTGTGACCCAAATCTAAGTAACAACTCGTTGCTGGGACTTATGGTAGTGGATTGGGAATAATAAGGAGTAATTATGGCAACACGTGCAGAACTGTATCGGAAATTCGGACCGCTGCTACTAGACGCAGTGGTGCAAATCATCATTGACGAGATCAATACGTTGCGAGTCAACGCGGGGCTGTCGGAGCGCACAAACGCTCAGGCAGTGGATGCGATAGCAGCCAAACTTGACACCATGTCACAGTACGATTGGATGAATGAAGGTGTGTAGCGAATACGCTTGTTGATGTAGCACCGTAAAGGAGAAACCCAATGGCTAATCACGAAATGGAATGGTCCCACGTCAAAGGAGGAGGTGTGTGGTATGTCTGACAAAGAACCACTGACAGCTTCCCAACAGATCCTTTTGGACGACGAAGAGCGAAGTGCTGTGGCTGAGAGACAACGCGCAAAGAAAAGGAAGAGAATTGCGGACACAGTGAATGGGTTGGATAATGCCTTACAGGATACGTGTTCTCCTGCGACATGTGAAAAGGTCAACAGAGGAGCACAACTAGCCATAGAACTGACAGGGGACTTACACGCTGACATCACAGATACCAAGCATAATGTCAAGGCCCTGCGAGGGGATGTGCTAATACTAACAGATGCAGTGAGGTCCAATGGTCACGGGAATGGTACTATCAAAATCCCTATCAGAAAGGAAGCCCCACCTTTGGAGCTTCCTTCGTGGGTTGCCGTTGCCATAGTACTGATTGTTCTTGTATGGTCAGGGTGGATGGCTAGTAAAGGATTGTTGGGGGACTTCGCAAAAGCATGGTCAGAAGTAAGAGCTATCAGAGAAGGTGCTTCTGAAGTGACGACTCCCAAAACACCAGATGAATAAGTATCCCCAAGTGTCAGGACGTTGGAGGGGAGTTAAACAAACTCCCCCCTGTCCTCACCCCAAAAGTAGGTTGCCATTCTTTGGGTTTGTCAGCATCATACTTGTAGGCATCCAATAGTTCTAGCAGTTCCTTCTGAAGTTGTATGCTGTCTTCACAGGCTTCCACTCCGCGGGTCAGGTTGTTGATCTGAGCCATCACTATCATGGCCAGTAGATTGTCACCTTTACGTCCCCGCTTCAAACCTACCTTGGAAGCTGCTTTCTTCAAAGTGGCTATCTGCTTCTTTTTCCACTTGAGATCATTTTTGAGTCTGTCTCTGTTACCACTCACCCTTTTGACACACTTCTCAATCAGGTCTGTGGTTAAGACCTTATCTTCTGACGTTTCCTGCATCACACCCAAGAACAGAGAGCACATGGCTTCTTCGGCATTGGACATCTTACCTTCGGACCGAGGTTCGGTATCACAGCCTGTTTCATCATACCTCTCACGGGCCTCAGGCTTTGACAGTACCTTGTACGCTTTTGCTACGGCATTGAACGCCGCAGGATCACCTCCAGCATGGTCTGGATGTAGCTTTTGGGCCTTTTGCCGATATGCCTTCTGGATTTCCTTTTGAGATGCTTTTGGGGACACCCCGAGTACATCATATAGGCTTTGCTTGGCCATGGTTCACTCTCAATAGTTTATCAAGCTCGCGGCATCAATGATCTTACGCTGAGCTTCCCTCATCCTCTTGTAAATCTCAGTAATACCCTTCTGCAAGTCTGCTTGATTGCGTTTAACCCGCGTCAGTTCCTTTTCCATCTTGGTTATCTTTTCTGTGAGCTCCCTGTTCGCCTTGCGGAGAACCTTCAGCTCCTCTTCCGGGGTCAGCGTTTTGGCTGTCGCGACTTCTTCTACGACTTCGGTAGAGGGCGCGTTTGTTTCTGCGTTCACGTTTCTTGTTAGCACGATCCCTACGACTACCAGGAATAGCAGTTGTTTCACTTTTTCTCCTTTGTGTTTCTTTGTATGCTTTCTTCAGTACATTCTTAATTACTCCGTATAGTAGTGGTTCCTCCTTTGTTAGTTCACGTGCCTTACGACCCAACTCTTTTACTTTTGATTGTCTCATCACACTTCCTTTACCTTGCTGACTCCCTTTTTGGTCTTCTTTGCTCTGAACGTTTTGTCTGCTACTTCAATCAGTTCTGGCATTAACGTGATTACGATAATCTGAATCCCAAGTTTATCGCAGACCTCACGCAGCATTTCGGCCGCACTTTCGTGTAACTCCCGTGACGGGTCGTTGATATTTTTGAACGGTTCATCAAGAAGGAAAATCGGTCTAGACTTTTGTGCAGACAGTGACCAGACAGAGAAACGGAGCGCAAGGCTTGCGACATCGCACGCACCCCCTCCACTAGCTGTAAGAGGGTGAACCCCAGATTCTGACACCCCTTTCCTATGGAACGTAATGTCCGCTTCTGTTTTACCTCGTCTTGGTACGAAGTCAAGTTTGAGATTATATGGGTTCGGGAACGTGGATTCCATAGCAAGGCTGACAAGTTCAGACACTTGGTATTCGAGTTCCTGTTGAGTCCTTTGGGCAACCACTTGGATGATCTGTTGTGATTCCTCAAGATACTTGGCCTTTCGTTTTAGTTTCTTAATCTTAACAGTCTTAACTTCAACCGTTTCCAATGCCGATTGGTATTGGCCTTTGAGTTGATCTAGTTTCTGTCGGTAGTTCACACGTCACACTCCCCATGTTCGGCAAAGAACTTATCTGCGTCCGGGTAGCAGTTGACTTCTTGTTCTGCCCCGTCTTTGCCAACACAGAGAAGATTACCCTCACTGTGGCTAAGGAAATGTAGTTCTGCTTCTTGCATATTGCGTGCCTGTGGTATCATTCTTCTTCCTCCAGTATGTTACGGATTTGTTTCTCCAACTTCTTACCCTTACTATCCAGTTCGTCATATTCTTTCTGCAACTTGTTCATCAGTGCTTTGGCTTCCTTGGTTGTCTTGACTTTGAACCGGGACTTCAGTTGAGACTTCAACTGTTTGAGAGCACCCTTATTCTCAGTCAGTTCATCCTCAGCCTTGCGTACTATGCGTTTCAGTTCCAGAAGTTCTTGTGCTAGGTCAGACATTCTCCAATGCCTCCGCTATTAGTGACTTCACTTGCTTCTTTGTTTTGTTCTCCCTGTAGAACTTCTTCAAATTATCTTCAAAGGAGAGGCCGACCTCCCATTGTTCGCTTAGCCGGGTGACAAAGGAGCTCATACGCGCTTCACGCTTTTCCTTTTGATCTATATGCTCCCGTATAACCACACCCTTCTTGATAGGTAGGTACACGGGTTCTATGCTGTTGTCCTCTGCACACCACAGATAGACACGTGGTTTGTGGTCAGCTTGGTCTGCTCGCATCCGCATCAAACTTCCGGGGTTGACTAACCGCCGACCGCTTTTCAGTTTAACCGTGAATGGGATGTGGTTGTCGCCTGTCACCACAAGATCATAACCTTTCATCTTCTTCAGCAGTTTAACAGCCGTCCCAGCTTCGCATCCCGGCCATGGTTTAACCTTGTGCCAGACGAGTTGGTGACATACTGCGATATTAGGCCCGGACCCTGTATCCGTGCAAGGGCCTAGTTCCACCCCATATGGGAAGCCATATATGCGCGTAGGATGCCCTACAGCGGACGTTTGAACCGTATACAGGGGTTTTACCCTGCCAGTGTCAAAAAGCACGTTTAGGGCCATCCTAGGAGCTTCTGTAATACGGTGGAATGGGAGGTCATGTTGCCCCGGTATAGCATACACGTCCGGAGGCATATGCGTCGCCGCCCAACTGACCAGACGATGTGTTCTTTTCCACTTGTCAAACACGTCACCGGCAATGACTACAGGACAGTCATATTCACCGGCCAATTCCCGCACGAAGTCCACAGCCTGTTCCTGTGCTTCCCAGTAGTCATCCGTGCGACATTGGGGTTGGTCCTCACGAAGGTGCCAATCGGCTGTTAGTATTAAGTCAATAGTCATTTGTACCTATGGTTATCCTAGTCAAACATTCCTGCTGAGGCAGCTATCGACACGAGTCCCAGAAGTAGAAAGAATGTGTGTATCATGAATACAACTGTAATCATCATTATTTTATCCTATCACCTCTTCTTCGTCCTCGTTACGATAGCAATCCCAGTTTTCTGCCTTCTGTTCCAGATCCTTATCCCATTCTGGTAAAGGACAGTTAGGATCTATTTCCATGGGGTCAAAGATAGCCGGTGAGCAAGGATTTAGACCCTTATAGGCACAGACAGGAATATGAGCTCCATGTTCGTACACTGATTGGCAGTAAGGACAATCAAAACAAGAATCGACTTTAATGATAATTTGTTTGCTCAATTCTTTATCTCCTGTCCACACAATGGGCATTCATCAGGCATAGCCTCTGCTAGTTTCACCTTCTTCATAGCTGTGAACTCTTCCAGTTCTGTGATGTGTCTGTTCAACTGTTCTAGTTCTTGGAGCACACCCCCTAACTGAACCATTTTCTCCATTACAAACTCCTGTGTATCTGCCAGTTTAACCAGTTCTTCCAGTTTGGGTTTTACACCAAGGATTCTTTTAGCCCTTGCTGACTCTTTCTTCTTCAGCCTTATACCAGTAACAAGACGGTGTATTTCTTCACGGTCTTCTACTATAACCTGCTTCTTCTGTTCTGCGGTTTCATATCTGTTCACCAGCTTCTCTAGTTTGGGCAAGTAGCTGAAGGCTTCAACCGCTTCCTTGTCCTCTCCTAGTTCTTCCTGTAGCAGGGTAAGAGCAGAATTGTTTCGCCGGATCATACTGGCGATGTTTGCCGTGCCTATGTCTATGACTTCCAGATGTGCGACTTCGTTTAACCGTCGTGCGACTTCCCCTGGTGTATTGGAGAGGAGGAAGTGCGAATCAAACTGCGATTGCCAGTTGACCGGGGACAGGTTGATCGCAGTCTGTATGGCGTCAGGGACTCCTTGGCCAAAAGACTTAAACTGCTCAACGCTAAGCTCACCCTCCGTTGTGGGAGTATATAGTTCATATAGGTTCTGCTTTCCTTTCTTTCGTACCACCAGACAATCATCTAGCTGGAGTTCCACTTGCATATCATCATCAGCCCACCAAGACGGGGATCCAGATGAAGGGTTATTGTTACACACCCAATCCAAAGCGCGGAATATACCAGACTTGCCGGAATCAGTCACACCTACAATGGCGTTGATTCCCTTGGAGAAAGCAAGTCCGGTATCTTTGTGGCTCTGATAGTTAGTTATGTGAAGACCCGTTATCATTCTGTCTTTCTTTTTCTTCCTTGATTCCCAGCCTCAACCCAACAAGCTCTTCTTCCAATTGGAGTTTCTGTTTCTTCATACCGTCCACTTTTCGGTAGAGTAAACCTAGTTCCTTTCGTGCTTCGCATAGGTCTTTCAAATATCTGTAGGGTTCATATAATTTGAACCATGTACACCACTTCAAGATACGAATTTCTATCCCTATAATCGTATATGTGAAGTTATCCGTTGTCTCACCTAATGTAGTGATTCTGAATTCCACCAACCCCAAATTCAAATGAGCATCCAGGAACGGTTTCAGTCTAATAGGCCAGTAGAACTTCGTATGTTTCAAACTCATATCCACCCCATTTCCTTTGCTTCTCTTCTAGCCAACTCAGCCAGAAGGATTGCGTCCGCGGTCTTGTCTGTTATGTGATAACCCGGGAACAGCTTCCGTGCCGCTTCCCTTGTAATACTCTTGTCCCCTTTTGTACGGCATTGCATTTTCCCTTGCCACTTGGCGGGAGTGATCAACTGGTAGGGTATCAGCATGGCGGCGACTACACCTTCCATGATCCCATAGGCCCTTCCGAACTTGAATGTACTGGACACCCCCTGCTTAGGCATTGAATGGACAGATTCAATCAAAGCGAAACGCACTAAGTCTTTATACTCCTTAATTTCGGGCACTAAGAGGGATGCTGCCTTCATCTTTATACTGGTCACTAAGTGACCAGTACTGTCTACTATGGCGAACGCTCCACCCCATCCTGGATCGACCCCCATAAAACAGGTGTCTGGATAGGTCTTACGTCGGCTTATCTTTGTTCGCTTGTGCTTTGAGGTCATCTATTTCTTTCTGCATTTCGTGTTCGACTAGGTCACCCACGTTCAGTCTCATTGAATGGAGTTCAAGGCGTATACTTTCCAGACACTTACATATCTGAGCACTGACCATCAACACCACCATCAGCATGATCACCATCCAGATACCTATGGCAATTCCCAACATCATTTGCTCCTCCTTGACCTCCTATGCTTCACTTCTGTTACAGGTTCTTTATCCCCGGTCCACATACCACTGAACAGTTGTTTCCATTCCAACAGTCGCGACGGTTTCAGGAACGATCGCATACCATACTTCTTACAGACACGCTGGAACTCCTTCACATCAAACTCATCCTGTGACAGTATCACATCCTGAGTGGATCGGAATGGTAGCTGTACCAATTTCAGATTACGTTCGTACAGGTCTGTATTGCTTCCGTCTACAATGTCCCGCCATTTCTTTGTATGGGGTAACTCAGCCCGTAGGTATTTGATTACAGTCTTTTCTCCAACACCTTTGATACCGGGTACGTTGTCACCGGGACACCCCGCTATCATCTTAACCTTTATCCACTGCTCCGGGCGTATGCCATACTCCTCCTCAAACCTAGACTTGGTCATCATCTTGCGTTTGTTAGGATTGTACATTCGCACGTTGTTGAATTGGAGTAGTTGATACAGGTCTTGGTCAGACGCCACTATGATGAAGTTCATACCGTCTCTGTGCCACACTGTTTTCGCTATCAGGTCATCTGCTTCTATACCTGTTTGCATCAACACGTTCCTGAATCCTATGGCCGGTAGTATCTTTCGGCGGAGTAACTTGAACTGAGTGTGCATCACTTCCAGTTCAGCACGTTCCTCTTCTGTCTTGTCACGCCGGTTCTTTTTGTAGTCATCAAAGATACGACGTCTGTGTGACTTCCGACTGTCCCATGCAAAGACTATCTTACTTGTCTGGAACTTGTGTGCCAGTGTCAACACACGGGATAAGAAACCGAAGATGACACCTGTAGCTAGATCATGGTGTGATAGTCCTCCCATGGTATATCGTACTGTGTACCCCAAGAAGTTGCAATCTAGTACGAGTGTCGGCGTTGTCATCTCTATTCCTTATGATTTGACCCCGCAAGGTTCACCGTTGTACTGCTCACAGGTGACAGCCAGTTCAGCCCACGTTATCTTCATGGGTACTGTCTTGTTTCCTGTTTCCATATCGTTGCACACCATTACGATCACGCCGGTCGGGCTGATGGTGTTGACCAAGGACGCTCCTATGGGGTGTCCTTTGCGTCTGATATACAGCGGCTTGTCCTTCGGTACAGTTACATACGTCCACGGCTTTATCATGTCTGTTCCTCCTTATGTGTATTTCCTCTTCCTGTTCAGGCGCAAACCCTCTTCCACTCTATCCCACGCCTTTTGGGCTACCTTGCGCAAATCCACTTCCAAACCATCTTCTTCAATTGCCCTTATCAGTTTGTCCCGTTTGTATTCCATGTCCAGTTCTTTAGCCTTTATCCTACCGGACGTTTTCTTCCAATACTTGTTACTGTTTTCACTGGTCAGCCAATCTATTATGGAACCAACGTCATCTATCCCGTAGTCATAGTATATGGGGAAGTCTACACTACGAGCCTTGCCAGTGACCCTATTCTTGGTCACATTAACACGACATTGCACGCCTATGATTGGACCACCTTTTGTTTTCCTAAGCTTCCCCACAATAGCCAACCACAATTCGTGAGTTTCGTTGTGTTCCAGGGACTTTCCACCTGTCCTTCTGTACCGAGGCTGGAAAGGCATGTTGGTCAGATTCTCTCTAACCTGTGATACTATCAACAGCAGACCATTCACTTCTGCTACCCCTTGTATCATCAGACGCAGCATCTCACTGAAACCCCGTACCTTTTCTGTCTTCCATGATCCCTTTCCCTTTTCGGTCTTACCAGCATTCACAGACTTTGCGCGTTTTACCATGCGTTCTATTTCTTCATCACTGGTGAGACCATCAAAGGAATCCTCAACCCACACAAACGGCTCCTCTGCTTCTATCCTGTTCCACACACCAACTTGAAAATCATTGATGGTTTTGCTGTGTTCTACCTCCAACCTCTTGGCTAGCTTCGCCCCAAAAAGATATCTGATGTCATATTCGATGGCAGCTTCAACATCATCATGGATAAGCCTGTAGTCTGCGAAACGTTTTTTGTGAGCCGCTTCTGCCAGACAAGAGTGAGCCAGAAAGGACTTCCCTGTCCCTTTGTCTCCGATAAGGTTTACCATCTTACCAAGCATGAACCCACCGCTCCACATATCACTCAAGGCTAGGTTCAGCATGGTAGATCCCGTAGGGAGCATCATAGATGGTTTAAGTATAGATTCCTTGATAGGTTTCTCTGCGTGCTCTACTATCTGATCAACCACGGACTTTTTCTTCTTGGTGCGCTTGCGTTTCATATGTATTCCTGAGTTAGTGCCGGGGTGACGGCAAGGGCAACCGTACTCTTCGCAACTGGCGAACGAAAAGCCTCCATATCGGGGGGATCCAATTCCCCGGGAGCACCCCAGCGGCGAATACAGTTACCTCTTTTTCTTCTTACCCTTCTTGGTGTTCTTCTTTTTCCTTGGCTTCTTCACCTCTTCTTCTTCTTCTTCTTCGTCCTCATCATCGTCGTCGTCATCGTCATCGTCGTCGTCATCGTCATCGTCTACTTCGTCGTCATCGTCGTCGTCACTATCACCGTCATCGTCGTCGTCATCGTCGTCGTCATCGTCCTCGTCCTCGTCCTCGTCCTCGTCCTCTTCCTCGTCGTCCTCATCCTCCTCTTCTTCGTCCTCGTCGGAGTCGTCTTCGTCCTCGTCCTCGTCCTCGTCCTCGTCATCGTCAACGCCTCCGCGCAGAGCCTTCTCCAGTTCTCCTTCCTTGGGTACTATCAACAGCGTGTCGAGGTCAAGTGCTTCTCCCAGCACTTCTTCATCCAAGTCCTCTCTGTCCTTGAACTTTATCTGCCACGCCTCCAAGAACTCGCGCTTATCCTTACCCTTACCAGCAGACCTCTTCTCGAAGGATACCACAAGCGTCTTACCACCTTCCACGTCCGCGAACGTTACCAGTTCATCATTGTCAGCAATATACTTCTTGAGCAGCTTGCCGAACAGGTGGTAACTGTAATCCCACAGCAGCATTTCACCTTTCTTGTTCTGTATGTTGAACAACTGCCGATCCTTGGCCCTGAGCTTCCTGGCCAATTCTTCACTGCCCTTGGGATCATTGTATACCTTTTCCTGGTAGTCACAGACGGGACATGACTTGCCAACAGAGCGAGGACACAAGAACGCCTTGCCTCCCGGACCGATGTTGTAATGCACCCCGATAGGTCTATAGTAAAAGAGCTTCCCCTTCTTTGCAAGAGGATGCTTCTTACTGGATACCGTGTATGGTATGATTGTGAGAATGTTCTTACCTTCTTTGGGCTTGAACAGTTCCACTTCATCATCCAACTTGAGATAGGGTTTGCCCCCTCCCATGTTTGCCACGTCATCCCTGACAGTGTCCGCCATGGATTCGTGCCTACGTTTCTTACTCTTACTATTCTTCTTTGCCATCAGTCTTCTCCCTTCTATACCTTGCTACTACCTTCCCTATAATGTGCGCTGCGCAGTCTAGTAGGACGAGGAACCACAGACTACCAACCACTATCAACAGACCCAGTCCTATTGTGTTTCTCGTCACTTCCTCTTCCTCCTAACCTTTGTCTTCCTATCTACCCTCCTCTCCATTCGTTTGTCCAGTTCCCTTCTCAAGTCCCGCGGAACAGATGGTGTGGCGAAGTATTCTTGGTTGCAGAGTTGCACCATATCCCTCAACACATCCTTCCTCTGCCTGAACGCCGTTACCGCGTCATACAGTATGTCCCGCTCGTACATGGCCCTATCCAATTCATCCTTAGCCGCCAGATGATCAGGGTGTGTCCTGTAATATGCTTCCAACTGCGGTCCTGTTGGAACCTTGCCGGACGCTTTAATCTTCTTGCTTACCAAACCTGGTCTGGCGATCCCCTTGTTGATCAGCTTGGAACGCATCACCTTTACTTTTTCTTCTGCCTGTCGTACCTTGCGTTCTGCACGACGGTAGAGCCTACTCCATTTCAGGAACAAGTTGGGCTGTATTAACAATTCCACATCCAGAGCTGAAGGGTCAATTGACAGTTCTTCTTCGTAATCGTATTTTGTTTTTCCCATAGGTTCCCCCTTGTATTATTATACGTGCAGGACTACTTGCTATTTACAATTTCAAAGCAGGAAAGGGTTAGACCAGTCTTCCCACTGTCATAGTAGGGTTCGCTGAAAGCCACGGCGATTTTGTATGCTCTCCCGTTCCCTTTCAACATGGCTGTGTTACAACAGGCTAGAACGATACGTCTTATGCTTTCCGGTTCGTGCTCTTCAAGCAGTTGCTTTATCTTATCAGCGACCAGCCGCCATGGTCTTTTCTTGATGAGCAGTATGAACAATTCGTGAGCACCTGACTGTTCTTCCTCAGCAAACTTCACAGCCTGCTTCATGTCATTCTTGGGCAAGTCGATTATCTTGTCCATAAGCATGAGTGCCACACCCAGAGAACCTTCGCTGGTTTCTGCTATCTGTTCCCTGATGGACTTGGGAACATCCTTGCCATACTTCTTTGCGATACTCCTCAGATGTTTTACTATCGTTTCCTCGTTCACAGGCTTGACCACGTAGGGACTGCAACGCCGTTTTAGAGTAGGCCGTAGCTTCCCTGGATTGGTCGTAGCGAGGACGAAGAATGTGTGGCGGGGTGTATCCTCCAGCAATTTCAACAAGGCTTCCTGTGCGTCCCCTGTAAGCTTGTGGCAATTATGAACAAGAAACCCATTGGCAAAATAAGAAGGGTGCCCCTCTATTTCTAGATCATAAAATGTTACGAAGCCTCGACTTCTTTCGTTATCTCCGATAACACTCGCGAAAGATCTGTCATTATTTCCTCGTTGGTAAATCTCAACACTTTCCACCCTAACTTGTTCAAAGCTCTCGTCTTTTTCACATCTTTCGATATAATCTTTTTCGTCCTGTGCATTCTCCCGTCTACTTCTATGGCAATTAAATCCTTCTTTGACCCTATGTCCACTTTGTAACAAGTCGGGAACCCCTTTTTCCTTGTTCCCAGAGATATGGCCACTTCCGTAGGCCAACCTAGAGCCATCGACAGTACTCTTTGAGGCTCTGTTATCTTTCCGTTCCCTCCCTGTTCTCCAGAGAACCCTTTCAGTGTACCATTCATCCTCTTCGTTGACCTCATCTTTTCTACCGTTTTCGGGTCGGACATCGGATTTTCCTTTAACATTCTTCTGGAAGATCTTTTTGCGTGTTCTTTGCCCTTTCTTGTCATCACATATTTCCGTAATGCTTGTGATAGCTTTTGTGCACGTTTCTTCGTGTACATCTTTGCCCGAATTGACGGGACTTTCGTTCTCCATTTCCCCACACAATGCTGACTGCAAAACTTTGGTTTGTGAGGTTGTCTGTCTACTCGACATTTCTTTCTTGTTACTTTTCTCCCGCATTCCGTACACTGAAACGTCACCATTCGCCCCAGACCTTGGTCTCTGTCTCTTTGTGCCTTTGCACACTTCTTCGAACACGTCTTTTGGGTCTGTTTTTTCAGCTTGAATTTCGTCCCGCATATTGGGCATGACTTGATTGTTCTTCGTCGTACTGTCATTGCTTACCTCCCCTGTCTGTAAATTATTGGCTTGCATTGTATTACAAATGACGCAGGGGAGTAAAGCATTATTCTTCACTAAATTTTGCGCTTCGATCCAGCCCGTCTGTGTCAAGAACATATGTTCTTTTGTGGTGAACAAGACTCTGCCATTGCTGAATCTTACTTTGACCACTCGTTCCAATATGACATTGTTCCTGAAGACAGACATCACCCTGGCATCTTCTCCTCTTATTGAAGATACACATTGCCCCGGTTCCACTTTTGATATACTTATGACACCGTCTCTAGTATTGACTTCTGTGTGCTCAGCGAAGCACTCGTCAAGCAGGTATACTTTGTTCTTGCAGAAGATTGGCTTGAGTTTGACTTGTGCGCGAATCTCACGTGCTGTTTCAACCCCGCGGAAGTCGGCTGTGTTAAGCTCGTGAAAGTCAACTCCCTTTGCGCCAAGAGAAGCTCCGACAATTCTCGCCAGTGTAGTCTTACCACATCCTTTAGGTCCAGTGAACAGGTATGCATGAGCTATCCCTTTCTTGCGACCAAGCATAGCCCGTAGTTCTGCAACCGTGCTTTCATTCCCAACAATGTCATCCAACGTCTGCGGTCTGTAGTCAAGGTGTAGTGGCACTTGCTATCTCCTCATAATATTCTGCAGTTTCACTAGCTGTATCCCACTGGAACAATCTGAACCTACGTACCTTGCATGAAGGACGCTCCTCTGGATCTTTGACCTGTGTATCCCCAAACATATCCACTAATGGTTCACAATACACTTCCGGTGGATTTATTTTGGGTTGGAACACACCCCCTTTCGTGATCACTTTGGAACATCCACATTGCGTGTGAAGTATAATCCTAATCATCTGCTTCTCCTCCTTCTCTTTGGCCAGAACTCTGCTTGTTTGGGATCAGGTACATCGTCTGCTTTTGTTTCCGGTATACAATCCACAGCTACTGACCAAGGGAATACTGGTTTGAATGTCAAATGGCTGAATTGATCATTCATAGAACGCATCTGAAGGTTCTTACCATGACTCCATAGTTCAATCCTCATCCCGTTGTCCAGTGTGAGCATGAACTTCTTTATGCCCTTGCGGATGTATTCCTTACCCTTCTTTTCGTACGTTATCTTCATGCCACCAGTTCTACTCCTTTCGCTTTCCACCAGCTTTCACCCGGCCCCGCTACTTCTGCTTCTACTTCCAACTGTGTGATAATCCAAGGCCAGTGTTTCTTTATGGATACACACATTGTCTTCTGGGCGATTGCCAACACGTCATCGAGTTCGCCCATCGCCACGTTGATTATGATACTGTCATGTATCTGCCCTATGATACGTGACTTCATTTTGTGTTTCTTGAAATACTTGTTGAGTTGGATCAAGCTCCAGAGTGTGCAGTGGAATGCCACACCCTGAGAAGGATAGTTGATACATTCGTTCCGTGTCATAAACCCTGTGAATCTGAACCCGCTCAAACACTTCGTGTACCCCTTCCGCAAGTAATCCCTGTACCAATCCTCCCGCCATCGCCCATACTTTTCAAACTTCTCATTCCAGTACCAGTCCTCCACGGATTCTACGTGTGGTTCATATTCGTCCAGAGATTCTATCCTCTTGTTGGCTAAGTGATCCAACATTGGTGTCCCATCCGCAGTCACCAATCCTTCACCGGCATATTCCCACAGATCTTTTGCTGCGGCTTCGTATCCCCCGCCATACTGTTCCCGGAAGACGAACTTGTTCTTGGCACCCCACCTGATGTCCTTGTATGTATCGGACCCCTTCTTCCCCATCTCCTTGGCTTTTAGTTTGAACAGTCTCTTTGCCAAGTCCCTGTGGATGTCCCGTTTTGGGTCGGCGAGTTCAGCCATCATGTTTGGATCTTGGTGATACCAAGTTGCAGCATGGACTTCTAATCTACCGTAGTCCAGTTCCACTAACTGGTCTGATGGTTTGTGTGCTATGATGGCTCTACGGATTATCTTTGCCATGTCCTTCCTACGCTTGTCGAAGTTATGAGGGTTAGGCCAAGACCCACTACTTCTGTAACTCTTCACAGTGTGCAGTTCCAAGAATGGATGCATAATACCATCCACAGATTCTCGGTACATGCCATACAGCTTCTTCCTGACCCGATCCAGTTGCTTGATACGGATAATCCTTTTAACTGTTGAATCGTCTATCTGTGCGAGCGCTTCTTCCTTAGCCGAAGGTTTGTTTGTCTTTGCTGTGAAGACCTTGGCTTTGTATCCCATATGATTGAATAGGATATCAGCAAGCTGCTCATTGGAATCAGGGTTGAACTTGTTTCCCTTGATCTTAGTCCACCGTTTCATTATCTTGGACTTCTTTACTTTGGCGCGTAGCTTGTCTATCTGCTTACCCAATCTCCCCAATTCACATTCACAATAGAATGTGTCCAACCTCATGCCAGTGTCTTCTATGTCTGCGAAAGCAATGGATCCTTCGTGGAACAGTTTGTATGCATCAAGCCGTGTTGCAATTATCTTCAATCTCTCCTCCCCACTAATGCCACACCTTCAAACTTCTTTCGCAGAGCCGCCCATGACCGTTCACTGTCGATGATTAGAAAATATGGATATTCATCCACCAATTCCAACAAAGGATCATCATTCACCATAGCTTTGGCTTTCACCCTTAGTGATATGTCAGAACAGTTTATCGAAAACCGGTCCATCCCTTCTTTGGTCATTGTTCTACTCCCATCTCTCTTAGTTGATCTTCAAGCAACCAGAATTCCAACAGGGAATCACAACCACAATAAACAAGGAGTTGATCCAGTGGAGCGTTTTCAATGTCATTCATTGCATTAGCTCCTAACTTCTTGGGTGTCTCTAACCATTTTCGCATATGACTGGCGTAGTCCATCACTCCGTAACGCACACACCCTTGGAACTTGATACTGGTGATGCCTGACCGGTTGTCTTGTACATGGTTGCAGATCATGGTATCCCATCCCCATGGTCTTATTCTGTATCCAAGAATGGTTCTGGCCCATGACTCTTCAAAGTTTATCTTCTGAGCTACTTTCTTTATCCTCCTGTGTCTGAAAACTTTCCTAAGCAGCTTCTTATTTGCACAGGACATAGGGAATACATACGCTTTGTCCCTACGCCAGCAAACGGACACACAAAGGATTCTGTGACCTTGTTTGTGTGGTTTAAGGCCCGTGGTTTCAAAGTCCGTTACAAGCCATTCTGGTGGGTTTCTAAGTATGTTTTGCAGTAGCTTTGTAACAGCCTTTTTGCTGGTAAGGCATTTAACCATGTCGCGGAGGTCCACTCGTTCGGGTAGGGGTTTCTTTCTCTTGGCAATGGCTTTCTTAAGATGTTTGCGTATGAGCACTTCTGCTGCGTTTCCTTGTCTCTGTTCATGACGCATAGCAAAAGAGGGATGGTACGTAGGGCAGACCCAAGCATTCACATCGTAGTCTGGTATTGTCCACCCTATCCATTGTGATATCTTCCCCATCCTGCGCTTCCACCTGTGACCGTACAGACAATCTATGGCAGCTTGTCCCATAGGTATGATCACTTTGGGTTTGACATCAGTTATGGTTTTCCACACACGAGGTCTACATGCTTTGACCTCCCTACCGGATGGAGGACGGTTTGCTCCGCTCTTGTTTGTGGGTCTGCAATTGATAGCATTTATCTTAAAGAAGTCACGGTCTAGGTCATACCCCATATCATCCAGTATGTCACGGAAGTACTCCCCCACACGACCTACCAGTTGTACCCCTCTGAAGTCTTCTTCTTCACCGGGAGCTTCAGCTATGAATAGGATCTTTTTCTTACCCTTACCGGTCACCTTCATCTTTGGTGACCGGACGTTACGATGCAAACCGCAATCAGAACAGGTCAGGGCATGTTTGCCCGCTCCCATACTGAATGCCTTGTTGGACCTCTGCGGCCAGAAAAACCCTTCCCGCTCAGCCATCTTTTTTTACCTTCTTAGTTTTGTCCAACAGTGATATCAATGCGTCCGTCTGTTCCAGTGCACATGATGCCACTTGATATGCGAACGCTGTTTTGGATGTACTGTTACGATGACTACAAGCCTGTTGCCTACAGTCTTCTACCAAAACAGGGTTGCTTAGGATCCCTACCATTGCCGCCTTCGCCATTTCTTCTCTGCGTACTTTTGTATTTTCTTCACACAATACACACTTCTTTTTTCCTTTCACTACTGTGGTTAAAACTCCGCAGTCTGGACATTCTATTTGTTCATATTCCTCTACCATTATATACCTCTCTGTTCCGTTCAGTGGGATGTATTTGATCATCCCTCCCTCACTTTTTCCTGCTCCGCGTCGGGCTGGGTGAGAATAGCCTTGATACGTTCATCCACATCGCAGGCGGCATCGTAGGCGACGAGCTTGGATTGCAAATCATCAATGTGCTCACGAGAACCTTCTAAGGTATCACGTATCTCCCCAATCGTCTGTTCCGATTCTACAACGGTATTGTAGAACTGATCTACCTTATTTTCTAACAACCGCTCAATCACGCGGTCCTTCACCGCGCAGTCGGGGCAACCCTTCTGCATCCTGCTCTCTGTCGGTATCAGCTCAACGGCCAGCGTAACCAATGTGCCACACGCACAGTGCATCATAGCCTGCACGCCATGCTTGATCGGCACGGATTCCAACACGCCTCCACAGGCAGGGCAAGTGCTGCGCACCGTCTGCTTGCCGTGCTCTGATGGGTCCAGCCCGAAGTGTGGTCCCTCGCTCATTCCGCCCTCGCTCTCTCGTCGTATTCCCGCAGCTTGCGGCCTGCCTCTTCCCAGTTGCGGTTTGCTTCGTCCAACTTGCGGTCTGCCTCGTTCCGCTTGCGATATGCCTCATCCCGCTTGCGGTCTGCCTCGTCCCACTTACGTTCTGCCTCGTCCCACTTACGTTCTGCCTCTTTCCACTTGCGGTTTGCCTCGTCCCAGTTGCGGTTTGCTTCGTCCAACTTGTGGTATGCCTCGTTCCGCTTGCGGTTTGCCTCATCCCACTTGCGGTTTGCTTCGTCCAACTTGCGGTATGCCTCGTTCCGCTTGCGGTTTGCCTCATCCCGCTTGCGGTCTGCCTCGTCCCACTTGCAGTCTGCTTCGTACCACTTACGTTCTGCCTCTTTCCACTTGCGGCCTGCTTCATTCCAGTTGCGGTTTACTTTGTCCCACTTACGTTCTGCCTCGTCCCACTTGCGGCTTGCCTCTTCAAACGCCTTAACCAACTTATCGCGTTCGTCGCTCATGCTTTCCTGCCTTTCGTCTCGACCATCCCTGCCATCTTAGCGCACTCCATGCAGGCTGTTCCGCCGTCGCCATCTGACTACGCGTACCTTGTCCATCACTTACCTCCCTGTTCTCCCGGTTGCCAATTGACCATAGACTAGTTTCTGGCCAAGCGGATTCGTCAATCTAGTGTACTCCCCCATAATAAATTATCCTTCGGGCTCTGTACCGGAATGGCGGTCCGGTATGGACCGCCCCCCGGACCTCTCACCCTTACTCTTTTGGCAGGTACTCCTCAAGCAACTCCTTCAGCTTTTCAGCCGCGTCAGGATTCCCTTCAATGACACTGCTGATTGCCGCCGCAGGAGGAGACTCCACTATCAATACTGCATTGTCGTATATGATAGCGAGTTCCTCCTCGCTGACTTCCATATCCTCTTCCGCAGCGAGCTCCAACCCCTTCTGAATGAATGCCGCCTTCGTCTGGGGATTATCGGTAATCCCACTCATCGTGCTACATCCAGCAACGGATATAGCAACAATCAGAATTATTGCAATCATCCAGAGCATGTCTGTTAATGTCTTCATATTATCACCTCCTTTCAGTTTGGTCTGTTGTTAAGTCTATACCTTCCTCAGCCCATCTACCTTCCCATTCGGATGGGTTGTACTTGTAGATCAAGTTCCCTTCGGTGTCCTTGCCCACAGGAAGCATCTTACCAGCATAGAAGTTCCGCGGGTTGCCTCCACTGTTAAGATTGTTCCACTGCTCCCTGAGTATATGCCGCAACGTAATGACGGCCCTTTCCCCTGTAGTTCTCCCTATGACACCGACGTGTTCATTCCCCAGCCTGGGATCGTCCAGGTATGTAGAATCCTCAGAGAAAATTTGACTGAAGTAGAATTTCATACGCTTGCCGGTTTTGGCATAACGACGTCTGGCTTCTACCAAGAAGTTTGAAGTCTGGTTTTTATTCCAGTTCAATAGACCGGGGTTCAACCCCGTGTGAGGTAGAGCACAACAGTTCCCACTCATGGACAATTCTTTGAAGTCTTGGTCATAGTTCGTAAACAGAATCCCATTTTTCTTACAGAACAGGTACAGGCGTTTAGAATGTTCTTCCTTCAGGAGTCGGTTGGCTCGTAAGTATGCTCCGCGTTGAGGGTAAGAAAGAGCTTTGTAGTGTGCCAACAGGTTCTTTACCCCAATCAGTCTGCCTATATGATCCCACCTGAGCTTCGCATTGCCGGAAGCCCTTATGTCCACACATAGATATCCAACGGTCAAGCCTCTTATCTTGGCTTCAGCAAGCCTTTCCAACATGTTATCTATCCCAATATCACTGATCCCTATTATATACGGGCGCAGACGTGCTATGGTCCAATATCCCATGTCTCCCAGCATCGCAAGGGTTTCGATTCTCTGGGATGTCGTGGGGGCTCCTATTTCTACTTGTCGTGCCAGCTTGTCGTCTGGGATTGTGACTGTACCTTGGAACGCAAAATTACCTTGTTTGGCATACCTTTCAAAGACTTTGCGGTACTCCTTGTCCATGATCGTTCTGCCTTTGAAACAGAAGACACAAGGGTAATTCATTTCTCCTAGAGCCTCTATGAATCGCAATCCGAACTTGTTCTGCTTTTCAAACCCGCAGAAAGGGTCCGTAAGTGTACCCCAATGGAGAGGGAACTTCTTACTGTAGAAATGTTCGTACATAGCATCATCATATCTAGAATTGGATTCCCCCTTAATGGCCTTCATCTGCTTGTCCACGTCAATACCCTGCAGACCTATATCCTTCCCTCTCCATGTAGGGTTCGACATCTTAGATATGTGGGAAAAACAATAGCAGCAGGACATCGCACACATATTGTAGCTATCGAAAGCAAGAGGCATGGCACATTCCATCAACAGTGTAGGGATGTGTGCTCCCTTGTATCCTTTCTTGGCCCGTTGCCCTTTTACTCGCTTCAACCAATAGAAAGAATCCTTAATTACGTCTTGTCCTGGTCCGCTTCTTTTTCTTTTCCTTTTCATATATACTCCAGTATCCCTCCTTTGTCAGATTTACTTAAAAAGTCTTTCACTGCTTTTTTGTTGTTCTTATCTAAAACTCTTAGTGCTGCTATCTCACAATACTTTTCCTCGATCTCGATGCCGATTGCCTTGCGGCCAAGGTCTTTCGCAGCGCGCAGCGTCGTGCCGCTGCCCATGAAGGGGTCGAGGATAGTGTGCAATTTACCGCCCTTGTGATCCGCCACGCCAATACACCAAGAAATAACCTCTGTTGGCTTTTGTGTCGGGTGTACACGTGGCTCCTTGCGCCGTCCCGGTTCCTGCAGCATACCGTTCCATCGGTATTTCACCCGGCGTACCGCCCCAGGCAGGTTGGTCCAAGCTAATTCGCAATCGGCAAAGTCCCCAGTATTATCTTTGTCCCACACTAGCCAGCACGACGACGCGGGAACGGGATAATAATTGCCGCCGAAACAAATAGCATGCGCCCCAAGCGTTAATAGTTCCCAAAGCAACCCCCACTCGACCGCCTGTTTATCCCATTCGTTCGGCCCGTAATCAGTTGCTGCGGCCAGTTTTGTCCGCGAGAGTTGCCGCCGCTGATCGCCAGCGTTAATTCCATACGGCGGATCCGTCAGCACCAGATCCACCTTCGGCAAGTCCGGCAGTATCTCGCGGCAATCTCCGTGGTAGATTGTTACCAGTTTGTCTTCGTAGTATGGCTTAGGAAGAGTTCCTTTTTGTCCGCTTCCTTTTCTTGATGAAGAGTACTTTGTCCTTTTCCTTGTCATATCTGATCTTCCCACGTTTGAACTCCCGTAGGATTGCCATGAACGGTCTTATGTTGGAAACAGAACGGTTTGCTTGATGACTCACATTAAACACTTCTTCAAACATTTTAATGGAATCATCATCAGGGAATACAAGCGTCACTGATCTACCACTGGCGGGATGTCTGGCTTCGTACTCAGCTTCTTCCCCTGTATAAGTCGGTAAAGATTCCGGCTTGAGCAGAGTACGTTCCAACTTCCGTATCTCGGCTTGTGACTTGCACTTCTTCTTAAGCCGATGGAACTTGACCACCCTGCTTTCGGTGTCAACAAAGTCACTGATGCCCATCACCTTACTCCGCGATAGGCGTCAGCGCCCAGATGTTCTTCTTGTTCAGCCGCAGTATCACAGGCTTGTTCTCACCCACGTACACGGCGGGGAGTTCGTTCTGTAACTGCAAGCAGGTCTGGAGTATCTGCAACAGGAAGTCACCGTTGACTTCTACAGACACATCAGTGTCCAGCTTTCCCAGCTTGATACGGAACTGCTCTTGGTCGCTGGACTTGCTCTTAAGGTACAGAACACCCTTGGAAGTTTCAAACACAACTCCCTTACTCTTAACCAATCCCATGTAGTATACGAAGTCCTGCATGGCGTCAGAACTTATACCCACGTTCACTCCCTTGTGCTTCAGGAGCTTGTCCTTGGCCTTTGTATCACTGACTGCGGTGGGTACTTGATCCACTTCCAGCAGGAGAGAACGTAGCCGTCCATGTCCCTTTCTTGTTATGGTAAGCCAGTCACCCTTTACCGTGATCGTGACTTCATCTTCACCTGCGTCGGCAAGTACTTTGCAGATAGTGGGGAGGTTGCCTATCCCAAGTGTTATATCTTCCATGTCTTTGATCTTCCTGCTCAAAGACAAAAAGACGGTGTTGGACATGTCTATTGCGTCAACACATCCAACACCGTCCTTGACTACCAGTACACATTCGCGGAGCAGACCATTCAAATGCACCCCGCGCAGAAGATCTCCCAATGCCTTTGTATCCATGACTATCTCCTAAATCAAAAGAGGATGGGGAACCCCGCGTGCACGGGGTTCCCCAGACGAGTTTAGACGGTGTTACTTTTTCTTGGACTTCTTTGCCTTCTTCGCAATGTACTTGCCGTCCTTCTCCGTAACCTTGATGCCTTTCGGTTCCAGGACGCGTTTGATATGCGCTTTGAATTTGCGCATCGCGGCTTTGGCATCACGGCTGAACTTCTTCTTGAGCACCTTCTTAACTTCCTTTTCCGTGGTGCCATTCTTCAGAAGTTCGTCGATGTGACCTCCCATTGCATCGGCGCGGGAACCGAAGCAGGAGAGCTCTACCTCACTCTTCGCCTTCTTGGTTTTGGCCTTCGCTGAGGCCTTCTTACCCTTACTCTTTGCCTTGCTGGTTTTCTTTTTCTTTGCTACCACTTCCTCATCCTCCTCTTCTTCGTCCTCGTCGGAGTCGTCTTCGTCCTCGTCCTCGTCCTCGTCGGAGTCCTCGTCGTCGTCGGAGTCCTCTTCCTCTTCCTCGTCGGAGTCCTCGTCCTCGTCCTCGTCCTCGTCCTCGTCGGAGTCCTCGTCGTCGTCGGAGTCCTCTTCCTCTTCCTCGTCGGAGTCCTCTTCCTCGTCGTCGTCGGAGTCCTCGTCCTCGTCCTCGTCCTCGTCTTCGTCTTCGTCGTCCTCGTCGGAGTCCTCTTCCTCGTCGTCCTCTTCTTCCTCGTCGTCGTCTTCTTCCTCGGGCTCCTCAGCCTTAGCCTTCTTACCCTTACCCTTCTTCTCGGACTTTTCCTCTTCCTCTTCTTTGTCTTCTTCTTCGGGCTCAGGGATTTCGATACCGAGCGCTTCAAACACCTTCACGGTCGCAGGCTTGAAACCCTCTTCGGGCTCCTCACCCTGACCTTTGAAGTCTGCCGCTTCGATACCAGCGTCGGGGTCGGTCGCGGCTTTCTTGATAGCCTCGGCCAATTCCTCCTCCTTGAGTTTGGGATTGATCTTGGGTTTGAGGCCCATGAGTGTGTTCATGTCCCTCGCCGCGCCGACCAGTGCTTTCTTCGCGGGAAGCTTGCTCTTCTTTCCCTTGCTCTTACCTTTTGCCGCCTTCTCCTCCTTCTTCGGAGCCGCCTTCTTTCCTTCAGCCTTGCTCTTGCCTTTTGCCTTCTTTGCCATTATGATACCTTCTTTCCTTTGATGATTGCGATGTTAGTGACATTGAATGCTTTTAGTTCTTCCACCCTCCTTTTCATGTTCTTCTTGTTGTACGGCCCGTCGAGCACCGTATCCATTGTTCTTCTTCCAGGGACCACGATCCAGTAACCCCTGTCTGCCACTGCCAGTTCCTCGTCCATGTCTTCTCTCCTTCTTGGTTATGTGATTCCAGTTAGTTCCGTACCCGAAGTATTATACGTTAGTAACCTCCTTTCGCTTGTGGATTTTCTGGGTGCCGTGGCAAACACAGCACAATGTCAACAGATTGGCCATTGCACAGTTAGTCTTGTCTCCATCCTTATGATGAACATGAAACCTCCTCTGTCCCCGAACCCATTTACAACCGCAGATTTGACAAGTAGTGTAAAGCATTATTCTATCACCAATACGAAGCTATTAGTGGTCTACCCACTTGCAGACACTGGAGTATTTTTACTGTCCTCCTAGGATCAAATTCTTCTTCCCTAGCCAAGACAGCGTTTACTCTGAACAGCCCCGCCGCTTTCTCCTCGTCGGTTTGGTTCAGGCCAAACATTACAGTGACATGTCCATACTTGCGTTTATCTTCTGAAAAGTGTTTGCGTTGCATCAGTGTGGCTTCATAGGAAGCAGCGTCCGTCTGTGTGGCACTGATTACCAGACAGTGACGTTCCTGACTTAGACGCCGCAAAGCCTTCCAAGTGTTGTTCTGCTGATCCCTTATGTCCTTGCGTTCGTCCCCCGGTTCCGGGGCAAGGATATCTGCATAGTCAACAGTTATGACATCCGGCACAAACCCTTCGTAGATTTCCCACCTGTCTAGTATTGCGGTGATGTCCTGTACATTTACAGAACCATTGGGGTGAACAGATAGTCTGAAGTCCCCGGCTACGTTCCGCATGAACCGTCTGCCCTTTTTGTAACCCTCCCGCCATGGTAGAGGCTCCACAGGCTTCCGTATTTTGTACCACACTGCTCCGCGAAACTTATAGCGTAGCCTAGCTTTGTTACTTTCATGACACACTGTGCAAGGTCTGTATCCTCTGGGTGCATCCTCAAACCGTTCCACCCCTTGTAAGTCCCGTGTACACTTCCGCGCCGATCTACTGCATGACCCTTGTTGGTTGCGCTCACAGTCCAATACAGGTACAAGAATCTCCCCACAATATCTCAGCCGGTTACTTCTACCCGCAAGACGAATGTGGGTTCTCACTGTCATTTGTGGTCCTGACATATCACCCACTTGAAACTCAGCTACGTTACACTCGCTCGGCATCGCCCTGTGACCTAGTTCGTGTATCATCCACGTCTTACCAATTTTTTCCTTCCCCATAAATCCCACAAGCCCTTCACGCACAAAGAACTCATTCATCAATTGACCCGCCGCTCCCGGCAATGAGAACAATGGTTCTTCGTTCTGTTCAAAAGCATGGCGTATACGAGCTACATCCGTGTATGGGTTAAACCCGTCCGTAGTGGGACGTTCAACTCTCTTGTAGTTGACAAGGGCTTGCTCTGCCCGCTTTGCATCCCCCTTGGTTAGTGCTGCTTCTATATCTTCAGATAAATGTTTCAGGCTAGTAGATTTGAATGTTTCTTCTGCTTTGTCCAGTATGAGACTAGCGTTGAACTTCTTTGCACGTTCGTACTCACCAGATAGCCCTTCCAGGAAATCACCTATCAATTCTACATTGGCATTGTCAGGATGCTTTCTGGTCCATGAATTGTAGATGTCCTGTATATGGAGGCGGGGAGGCTTTTTGTATCTGCGGTAATAGTCCAGACACCACTGAGCCACTTGTGGTCCAAAAGGGATTTGCAAGAACTCTGGTTTGTAGATGGGTTCAATCTCACGGCATACTCTACCGGACACAATCATGCCGGTGAGTATCTGACGCTCATCAGCATTGTCTATGCGTTTCCTCTTAACCTTAGCCATCACATTCTCCTTTGCGACCCGATGTTGATGCCTAGATTCGATTCCGTGTGGTCCTCAGGCTGGTTGTCCAATTCGTCTTCCCATCTGCGCTGGTACAACCACGTTCTGGGATGGGGTATGTACCTGAGTTTCGCTTTATCTTCCTTGTCCCATTCGTTGTGCTCCGCGTGCTTCTCTACGATACGGCATAAGATATTGATGGGAGGTAGTACCGAATAGATACGAGGCCAGAGAATGACACAAGCCTGTTTACCCACCTTCCGCGGGTATGTCTTCCAGAACTTATCGAAGTCCTCCTGCATCTTGTTTCGCAGGTCCAATGTCTTGCTGAACTTGGTTCGCCTCCTTTTCATTGTGCCTCCTCTATCCAAAAATATATCCAAAAATTTGCCTCATATATAATACATCAGAATATGAGGGGTGAATATTCACAGGGGAGATAATAATAGTACCCTTTAGGGTACTACTATTATTATCCCCCTTGTGGGATGAATTTTTACGCCGAATTCGACAAGATGTTGGGTTCCTTAACAAAACAACAAAAAGACCTTCCCATAAGACCCCGACTGGTAGGTAGACCCAGAGCACAGGGGGTCATTGCCGGCGACCATAATGGTTGTGTCCATTGCTTACTCCTCCTACTTTGTTTCAGTCAACAAGTACACAGTCTTTTTCTTTGCCTTACCCATCCACTTGATGAACGTCTTGCACTTCTGCAATACACGATCAGATTCTGTATCACCGAATGTCATTTTGGTGACAGGGTCTACAAAGTTCCATTCACCATACCCATAGGGATCATCATATGGTTCAAGTACATACTTGATCAGTACCAGCATTTCGTTAGACCCCGGGACGTAGTGGGAATACATTGTGATCCTGATATACTTGTCTTCTTCATCAAGTGACACACCCAATGCTCCAGACAATTGATCAGAACACAAGTGGCTACACTCCCGGAACTTCTTGTTTGTGAATCTGTAGTAGTTACGTCCAGCCCTCTCCATCCAACCAGTCGTTGCCAGTTTCATTCTCCTTCCTCTTCATGTTGTATGATCAATGTAGCCCCTTCTCCAAGGACACTACAGACCAAGTTGACTTCCTGGTATCCCGCGACCTCCGCCATCGGATCTAGTGAGGTCACAACATTTTCACCTATATCCATGACGAATATTTGTGATGCTGGTCTTGGTTCCCCTCCAATAACCACAATCCCGACTCTGATATAAGGACCTGTGTTACCCAAGGATTCGTCCGGCCGGTCTTGGCGGGGGAATATCTCCCCCAAGAACCCCTGTCCGAATGGTAGGTCCTTTACTTTCCTTGTCCCGTTTGTTCCCTTACCACCATACTTGACTTCCATAGTCCGCCTCCTGTGTATTATACGCTCCCGCTGACCTTTGCCTTATGATAACAGTTCCTTCACCAATGCCTTCGCTTCCTTTGCCGGAAGATCTGCTGGATCTGCGCAGTCCTCCAGTTGTACCACTTCTACCTCCTTCCCTAGTGCCGCCATGTAGTGAGCCATCCTCTCTGCCTGTTTCTGTGCCTGAGGCTCTCTGTCAAACAACACGAACACCCCGTCGAATTGTTTCAACAGACTAACCTGCTCCTGTGTGAATATGATACCGAACGTCGCAACAGCCCCCGGTCCCAGACGCCAGACGTCTGTAATACCTTCCACGACTATGACCTTTGATCCCTTAGCTTGGTCCAGTCCATAGAGACAGTGTTTGTGATGCCTCACTTCATCTTCCATACGACATGCCTTGTAGCGGAGCCTCGCTTGGTCTGAGTAATCCCTGCCCTGATACGACACAAGTTTACCTCTGTGATGTATGGGAGCAATGATACGACAACGGTAGTCACCGACGCCGATAGTGCTCTTAAGACCCCATTGTTGGGCTAGGGTACTGGGTTTGTACCCCCTGCGGCGCAAATACCGCTTAGCAGGAGCCCCTAGATGGCCTGTACCGGACGGTAACTGTACAAGGCTAGGGTGTTGTACCCCTAATTCCGCGGAGGAATTGTAGGGCATTTTGCGCTCCCGCTTGTAATAGGGCAATAGTTCCCCTATTTCTTGCCGTTGGAACCCCGTTATCCCCTGTAATATATCCATGAAGGGCATAGGACCACAAGCCCAACATCTGAAGTACGAATCCTCCAGTGACCAGCCAAGGTGAAGATTGTTGTACTGTTCACAAGAGGGACAATGAGTTTGTACCCATCCTGGTGTACAATGCTTGTCCCCCTCTTCTACTGTTTCCACCCCGAAGTCTTCTGCGAACCTTATGAAGTCAAATGGCATTATTATCTAACTCCTCATGAACTTTGGCAGCATCTTGTGTGCCGGTTCCTGTTCTTGGCTCATGTAGCGTTCAGTCAGCAGATCATTGTCACGCCACTGAGTCCTCCTTGCTGCGGTCTTTTCTGCCTTAATAACAAAGACATAATCCCAGCCAGTCGCCACCATCTGATTCTTGTATGCATCTATTTGCTGTTGTGTGACCAGAGGATGCAGGTTAAACAGATGCACGAATGTATCTATCATACTCTGCATTGTGGGCCTGGACCACTTTGTTCTTACCCTGTGACCGTTATCCTTCAACGGGCGTTCCTCCCGGAGCCTTGACCACTTGAAGGTCTTGTGACAGTATCTACACTGTACTCGCCTTGTAACAAGTCTCTTCGACTTATTCCCGGGGACTATGTCCATACGGCATAAGACTCCGTGACAGTATGGGCAGTACCCTATCAGCTTTCTTCTGGGGTTACTCTTTAAGAGAGTTTCGTCCTTACCTCGTGCTCGCCTCTTTGCCATTGTGTGCTCCCATCAGTTTCCGTGCGTTATGAATGCCGCTATTCCCAGAAACACTATCATGAGGAAGAACCCCCACAGCATCTTTATGTCTGCTATGATCCCTGCCAGTATTACCAGTTCCATCTTAATCACCTCCCTTGTAGTTCTTTCACCAGTTCGTCCACCAAGTTGAAGTCTGCTGCCTCCTTTCCGTCTACCACCTGTGCGAACACATCCCGTTTCCTGTCAAGCAGTTCCAGTATCTTAATCTCGACCGTACCCATAGCGGCCAGATACCAACAATTCATCTTATCCGCGGTCTGCCCTATCCTGTCCATGCGTGCATCTGCTTGATCATGATCTGACGGGGACCACATAAATTCTATTGTGGCTGTGTTGCTAGCCGCCGTCAGGTTCAGACCTAGGGAAGCCGCTTCTATGTTGCCTATGAACAGACGTACCTGATCATCCTTCTGGAAAGCCTTCTGTGCCTTGTGCCGCTTCTTAAGGGGTACCGAACCGTCTACCCGCACTGCTATGGATTCAAAGTGACTGTGGATTGTCTTCACTACACTCTTGTGAACACAGTATAGGATTAGCTTTTCATCTGATGCCAAGAAGCTTTCCACCCACTGTATCACAGCTTTGGTCTTGCCCTTTACGGCAATCTGTTTCAGGTATTCCACCTTTGTCAGTGCTTCATTACTGGTAGACTTGTCAACACGCTCTTTGGAATACCCCTTGTCCTGTAGCCATGACTTGAGGTCTCGTTCTGCTTTACGGTATTCACCCTTGTTGTCTATCTCCATGGGGATAACACTGCGTGTCACAGGGGGTAACTCTTTTAACACATCCCTCTTGCGCCTGCGTAACATCACAGACTTGTGTAATATCTTGTGTAGCTCTTGGGAGTTGTCATCCCCTTTGAAGTCCCATGACCAGCCGTTCCACTCTGCTCCACAATACCTCTGCATGTAATACCAGAACGAGGGGAACAGTGAAGGTGCTATGATACTCAGGATGGTGAACAGTTCAAATGATCTGCTTTTGATTGGTGTGCCAGTCAGCCCTATCACGTGAGGTACGTCACGTGAGATAGATATAGCTGCTCTAGTACGTTGTGCCTTTCTGTTCTTTACGTGATGTATCTCATCAAACACTATGACTGAAGGTTGCAGCTTGCGAATCTGCATCTTCCACTGGAAGAGCACAGCATAGTTGATGATGTAGATACCTTCGCGTTCCAGCTTGTGTGCACGCTTGCCGGAAAGTATTGTGGTCTTCTCCTTCTTGGGCATCCACGCCCGTATCTCACGCTCCCAGTTGTACTTCAGATAGCCCGGTACTACGACCACCACAGGACGGTGCTTCTTGCGTAGCTGTAGCCAAGCGATGGTCTCGATTGTTTTGCCTATACCCATCTCGTCTGCGTTGAGGAACCTACCATGGCGACTCTCGCAGAACCACACTGCTTCCTTTTGGTATCTGCGCAGTTTGCACTTCAGCCCCTTGATCTTCACCTTCTTGATCGTAAGCCCTTCCCACGGTGTCAGGTCCCCACCTGCATCCATGATAAGCAGATTGGCTTGCTTCTTGTAGTTCTTGCCCTTTTCTAGACGTGTTTTGAGTGACTCCAGTTTGAGTACATTGGCGACGCAGAAGTCTGCTATCCAGTGGGGTTTGGGATCAGGTTTGTACTTCCTGCCTTGTAGTGTACGGACCATCCCGATTAGGTTCTGATCACGGTGTGACATTCGTATCTTAATCTTTGTACCCTTACCGCACAGACCGACCCATACTCTAGCCGACATCGTCTACCACCCTTTCCCATTCAATCTGCCAGCGTAGGCATCTCTTGTCCACTCCTCCGCAAGCGTACAGGTAATCACGTTCAAACTCGATCTTGCTTACTTGCACGTCTGGTATTGGAACGCCACAGGCTTCACGAATGGTGTCTTGTAGCAGTATGATCATGCGCGGTAGTCTTACGTTCTTTAGTGAGGGGCAAAACTGCACATCCCGTTCGTCAGTGTTGACCTTGAACAACTTCGGTTTCATTTCACCTAGAAACACAAGGTTGATATTCATTTCAGTTCCTCCTCCAGTTTTTGTACTGCATCTTTCAACCTGCATCTATCCCTGTGGAGAAAGGCGGGGTCACCACGATCTTCTATAGCATATCGTGTCAGGGATCTATATATGCTTTTCAGTTCCATTGTTATTTTCCTTAATTTTTCTAGCTTCTCAGCGGTCATCTAAACACCCCTTTCAGTTCTCTAAACGCTTCCCAGATAGTAGCATGGCACCACCCTATCTTGAGCAGATAGCGTTGGATGGCACCTCGTATCATCTTAGGAGGCTCTGTTCCTATTATCCCTAGTGTCTCTACCGGCGCATCCAGTAGTATAGACACAATCTCCTGTGCTTCTTTGGACAAGCTATAAAGCAGGTCCTTGAAAGCACAAACCTTCATAGGGGTGTTATCCGTCACCGGCTCCTGTATATACACACTGTCAGGACTCACCGGCGCGTCGTGCCGCCTCATGTAGTCTATGAATCCTGTGCGTAGTTTGATGGTGAGTATGGTGGAGAAAGAACCCCTACTTGAATCCCACTTGTCAACGGCATCCATGAACAGTTTGTGACCCAGCGATTGCAGGTCTGATTCAGGGATGCCTGTAGTCGCTGCGAACTTGTGCGCAGCAGATGTGATCATGTTTGTGTACTTGCTGTACAACCTTTCAGTCGTTACAGGGAATCTAGTACGTCGCATCAATATACCTTTTCTTTACGCTTCTGTTCACGTATCCACTTGGAGATGAGATATTCCAGTGTGTTACCAGCAGTCTCTCCCCGTTCGTGACACATGGCTACGAACTTCCTGCGCAATTTGCATGGGAAGTTCTTGATACCCCAGAACGTGCTCGTAGCGGTTGGTGTTTCCTTCTGCTTTTTCTTTTTGCCCTTTTTCACGCTTTTCCTTGTCCTTTTCACTTTGTCCTCCTTCTTTTCTTGTCCCACTTGGCTTTCTTTGCCTTGTGTCGTTTCAATACATATTCTTTCTTACCTTTCAGAAGTTTGACTGGTAGAACCCTACCACAGACAGGGCATCTAGCGCGTAGCCCATTCACCCACGATCTATGTATACGTACTTTCACTCCTCTCTTCAATGGGTTCTTCCCACGTATGATAACAGCATCTTCAAGTGGGATGTATTTCCCAAGATTACACTTATCAGGATACAATTTATCTTCACGTTTTACCTTGAAGATAGAATCTTTTATATGACATACCTGATCAAATGTTTTTTCTCCCTCTATTTCGTATCCATATATGGCAATAGCTTTCGGTGTCCAGTATTGTGGTACTCGTTCCCACGTCTCGGCGGATACCAGTGTGAAGTGTGGTTCTTCAGTCAGTGGTTTGTGATCGTCAATAATAATTAGCTTGCAAGCTACCCCCTCCTTCCCAATTATAGAACCTACCCTATACGGGGGGATCCGTATGGCTCCGTGGGGTAGCTTGTGTGTCCGTGTTCTAGTGGCTTTAATGTTTGTACTACCCTTACTACGCCTTGTCCGCTGTAGGCCATTGTGCGGAGCCCTTGTCCTATGGCGCTTTGGGGGTTTCCGTGTGCGTGCTCTTTTCATATGTGCTCCTTTGCTGTAGAACTCCGGCGAACAATGCTTCCAAGATCATATACGCGGTTAGTACTGCGCCGACGAATGCTACTACAGTGATCACCCAATCGTACTTGTGCTTCTTTCTGTTGGGTATCATCTGATAGCCTTTCTTGCGTCGTTTCGCATTGTCCGCCATGTCACAATGATACCAGACTCCACCGCCTCCGCCGCGCTCGCCGCCATCGCCGTCGCGCTCGTCGCGCTCGCCGCCATCGCCGTCGCGCTCGTAGCGCTCGCCATCGCCGTCACCATCGCCGTCGCGCTCGTCGCGCTCGCCGCCATCGCCGCGCTCGCCGCGCTCGCCGCCGCCTCCGCCGCGCTCGCCGCGCTCGCCGCCGCCTCCGCCGCGCTCGCCGCGCTCGCCGTCATCGCCGTCGCCTCCGCCGCGCTCGCCGCGCTCGCCGCCATCGCCGTCGCCACCGACGCCACCGACGCCGCCATCGCCGTCGCCATCGTCACCGTCAACCATGGTGTTGTGATTGTGTCACTCTTGAGCCATCGCAACACAGTTCTGTCAGTATCGCACATCCGCATAAGCGGGTAGACGCGCAATGTCACCAATCGTGAAAACTTAATACGTTGTTCTGTGGTGATTTCTGGCAGATCCATTTGATACACTGTCGTCAGGCTAGTACATCCACACTTGTCGGCTTGATCTAATCCAACTATCCCATCACACACCCATAAGTGAGGGTTGCTCAGATTCGCATGGACCGGGTTCATCAGGACAGCCACATATGGATCCCGGTATGCATGTATCCATTCATCGTTACAAAGATACATGGAGCACCCATTTGCAGTATGAGTGACGCCTGATCCCCATTGGGTTTCATTATACTCACCAGTCCGAGTCTTGTCGTTCTCATCAGTCAGTTTGTATAGTGTGCTCATTAGATGTACTCCAGTATGCCCTTGACCGGGTGTTTAGGGATATCAATCCCCATGTTGTTCTTGAATATCTTGGTGTCCACGTGAGGCCGCAGTGCCATGATAAACGCTGCCCTTGTGCTGATATGCAGATTGCGCATCAGATCTATCTTCACACCTGCTTTCCAGCAAGTGCGGTAGACGTTCAAGCCAAACCCTGATGTGATGATCACATACTCCGGTCCTGCTTTGATGGCCATCTGTATGCTCTTCTTCTTGACCACGCTCACCAGACTGGACTGCCACAGCCGCAGATTACGGCATTGTCTTGGTGTCCAGTCAGGCCATCTGGCCTGCATCCGCCGTTCCTGTTCGTCTACATCAAACCGTGACCACACCATCCACACCGGCTTGTCCAGATCGAACAAGTCACTGAGTTGCATGTTGTGTGTAGCATTGTTCTTGCAGATGCGATTACGCTTGTCACCCTTGCCCAGATAGTTGGGACACCCTTTTGGATGACCGGGGTATGGCATGCCACACCAATGAGCACACTGTTTTATAGGATGCTCAATGATCCATTCCCGCTTCATCTTCTTCACATAGTGACGCATACGCTTTCGCAGGTGTTCCTTCATTTCTTTCATTGTTTTGTTATCCCTTCTTAGTTTCGTTTGTGTAGGCAGACGCGAAGCTCAGTTGTACTTCCAGCGCCTTGCACTCTACATCCGTTGCGGCTATGCTGTGATAACCGTCTTCGTCGGTTATCTGCTTTACCAGACTCCCGTTCGGGTCCATGTGAAACCACCCCGCTTCGTCCCGCGTCAGTATAGCGAAGTACCTAGTTTGTTTATCAGGAATGACTTATCTCCAGTTTGGTCTTCAATTCAAATGCCTCCATACGCGTCTTGTATACCGTTCCGTCCACAGCCCACTCGTCATGGTCCTGCGTAACTATCCATCCAGTTCCATCCCTCTTGTCACGGTGAGTCTGCTTCAGGTGGTACTTCGGTATGTGAGGGGGATGGAACACCTTCGTCGCCGGACTGAACAGGTCCTGCAGTGTGAGATCAATAGACTCTGCTCCTCTACAGGCTACACACCTGACTTTACCAGTTTCTCTTGAGCGGTAGAACCGCCTGATGAAGAACAACCCCTTCACACCCTTTGTCTTGGCTATGATGGGGGCGAGGTCTACCGCCATGCCTATCATCTGCTGTTGTGTTTTGAACTGCTTCATTTCGCCGGTCCTTCCAGTTTGTTCTGTTCTTCCTCTAGGTGACTTGCCGCATCCACCCCTGCTCTGTCCAGTTGCTCCTGATACCCTGCTTCGGTCATGCATACGCCAGTTTTCATGACATCACAGACTGCTTCACATACATGTCTTTGCAGTCTGAGCGCAGTCGGTATGTCCAGTGTGACATGGAGAGCACCCCTTGGATAGAAGAAGGTGATTTCTACTCCGCCTCGTGTGATGGGTATCGCCTTGATACCCACGTATTCTTCGACAACTATCGACTCCACATACGGTTCATTGTCGCTGGCCACCACGGAATTAACTACCCTGAGACCGTTGATGCTTCTTGGTTGTACTTCCTTGTTCACTTCGTTATCCTCCTCAGTTCTTCTTCCGTCAGGTCATGGACAGAAAACGATACCAAGTCCCTTATTGCCTTGTGAAGATATGTGGCCCGGTCCTCCACCATCTCCACTATCGAAGCATCGTCCTGATCCACCTTGTCCAGTACCCTTGTTTCCCAGTCGTTGATCACCTTATCCAATAGGATTGTATCAACTATCACCGTTATCACCTCCCTTCGTAGCCCTCCACGTAGCGGTCTACGTAGCGGTATTTCTTTCCATCTTTCTTGCACTGTATTCAGATTGATGCCTGTTAGTAGTGTCGTCGTGCTCCCTTGCCTTGCCATACCAGTCGCCCAAAGCACCCACAATAGCAAAACCCTATGCCCTTTGCAAGCCCTAAAAAACGGCCTACAATGGCGCACAAAGGACAAACACAAGCAAAGGTATAGCAACACCTTACCCAAACCCCCGGTCCGCTGTAGGGCATTGTAGCGTGTTATACGTGTGTGGCTTGTGCAGGGGTTTAACTACAGGGGGTTAACCCATTAAACCACACTGAAGATCTCATGAAATTCCCCGTCTTCTTTGTAGTACCCACAGGTCACGTTACCATGGTCGTTTACCACGCAGAACGTTTCGTGAGGTTGTACCGTCGGCGGGCATTCCGGTTGATCCATTGTGGGCATGTCGTTGAAGACAGGGTTATCTTCCTTTGCGCTCTCGACTGCAATGTACAGCCCAAAGTCACCCTCGTACCACCCCCAATAGTGGTACTCTCTTTCTTCCAGTGTGTTAAGGTAGTCTTCGGCTTCCTGTACCACATCGAAGAGGACGTAGTGGTCTTCCTGTGTTAAACCCTCTCGTCCTCTTTCCACTATGCGGTCTGCGTCCCCTTCGGGATCTTCGTATCCAAAGCCTATAGCCATGGATATCACTTCGATACCAATGTCTTCTGATCCCCTCGCGCTGTCGAAGTAGCAACCGATCGGCGGTTCACCATAGTCTTCTTTGCTCATCTGTCTCTCCTCCACTGTTCTGCCGCGCACAGTTTAACCAGATTGTCGTTTAACCTCCGGTCTAGTGGCGGCATATCTTCGGTCACCATCCTTATCACCTCTTGCCTGTAAGCTGCCAGTTTTTCGTCTGACAGGTCTATCAACCCCTCCCATTCTTGCTGCCAGCAAAAATCACCATTGCAGTTCTCATTAAACTGACAGTCTTCGCACATTGTTGTCACAGTGTTTCCTCTGTACTGGATAACATGAATTTACGCTTGCCCTTGACCGACCAGACTTTGTTTGGTTGTGTCTTCACCTTCTTGGTCTTTTTGTGTTCTGCTCTGACTTGTTTACGCCAGTTCTTGTGCATCCAACCCGTTCTTTTCTTTTCTATAGTCATCTTTCTTCCTGTATCTTCTACGGGCCTATGTGGATGGCCGTTTGCAATTCGTGTTTCGATAGGGTTATCTCTGTACCCAACTGACATTCTATGTAATAACGTTTGTTTCTGTCCACATAGTAAACGATGCTATGCCATCCCGCCATCTTGTGAGGTTCGTAGTGTTTTCGTTCTCGTGTGTACCAACACATCCCTACGTGTGGTTGATGACTTCTGGCACTTAACCATGCAAGCGAAGATCGCACACAAGGAGTGCCATATGGTTTGCTGTTGATACTGGTACAGCCAGTCAACAGCAAAACCATACAGATGATCACTACTATGATCGCCTTCATTTCTGCTTCCCTTCTCCTTTAAACGAAATGATAGCGGTACGCTCCCTCTGCCTGTACCACTTCTGCTGTCGTGGTGTCATTCTGCTGAACCTGCGTCGCCCCAAGAGACCATTGTTCTCGTGGAACATGGCATTCGGTTTGCACTTCAGCTTGATGTCTTTGGGAATGATCCCGGCCTTCACCAAGATGTTTCCTATCTTGGTTTTGAAGGCTTCTTGACCCGCCGGTGTTTTGTCGGCGTGCAGATGGCTTATGCGTATCGTGTCATCACTGTACAGATAGACACTCCACCATTCCCAACGACCACACACCTTCTTGATCGCTGTCAAGCGGGGGTCGCGCTTGTGTGTAATGTGTGCTCTTCGTTCGTCCATTGTCTTCGTGCTCCTTATCTCATGCGCAGTGTTGCCCGCGGCTTCTTCTTTGACTTCTTCGTCGTCTTCCTTTTTACCCTCCTTTTCTTTTTCTTGTGTACTAGCCTGTCGCTCATTGCTCACTGCCTTTCTTGTCGTATTCCCGCAGCTTACGTTCTGCCTCTTTCCACTTGCGGTCTGCCTCGTACCACTTGCAGTCTGCTTCGTACCACTTACGTTCTGCCTCTTTCCACTTGCGGCCTGCTTCATTCCGCTTGCGGCCTGCTTCGTTCCGCTTGCAGTCTGCTTCGTACCACTTACGTTCTGCCTCTTCAAGCGCCCTAACCAACTTTTCGCGTTCGTCACTCATCGTGCTCACCTCCTCATTCGTGCTCTGCATTCCTTGCATCTACCAGTCAGATCGCGTTTATTCCTTTCTTTATTAGTGTTATTGCATCTCTTTTCGTCTTCGTAGTCCAATGGGGATTGGTGGTTGTATCCCCTCTTGACCATTTCTTTGGCACAGGCGTCGTGTCGCTGGCGTATCCTACCGGGATCAATAAACCCCTTGTCTTGCAAGCGACCTAGCTTATGCCCGTTCTTGATCCACTCTGCCGCCATATGCTGCTCTACGTGCTCGCCTAGCAGATGCTTTCGGCAGAGATACTTTGGGTGAATCCCAACCCATTGTCTCATCGCTTTCCTCCTTCGTCACGTCTCCTTACACGTATCGCTTCTACCATCGCTTCCCAGACGATGTCGTCGAATGTGGATGCAATGATCTCTTCCAGGGAAGCTTCTTCGCCGCACATAAGGTCTTCGTTGAGCAGGTCTTGCAGATCGAGCCAATGCTCTTCCAGTGTGCAATCGAATAGTTTTTCCAACCTTGCCTTTTCTTCCTGGTCTATTTTCATGACCACCCTTTCTTCTTTACACAGTCGTTTTAGTCAATCAATATTTCGTTGTCATCTAAGTCCCATACGCGCCCATTATAGGAAACACACGCGATGACTTTTTTGCTTTTCGCTTCGGTAATCGTACCCGCGTTTCTGGCAAGATTCCCTGCACCTAACCCATTACGGGTAATCCATTCGCTAAATCGTTCGGATGCTTCCTTCAGCGAAGAAACTGTAATGGTCTGGCTGTGAGGGTCTTCTGGTGATTGTCGGTATCCAGAACCATTACCTTGCCCCCACATCAAGTCTACGTTCTGACCGTGCGCTAGATGAAGTATGTATTTCATCGTTCGTCCTCCCGGCTTGCAACGGTACACTAACTGTAAGTGTGCCAGTTTACACGCTTAACAATCGCGCTGTAGCGATCGCCGTAGCGGTCGTTGTACCCATCTTCGGTTTAGGTACGCGCGATTGCCAAGTCGTGTGCTCACTGTTGTTCCTTATCGACTTTCTCATCCCCACATCCATCGTGGTTACGCCCAACACAGTCGTCGCCTCGTAGCCGTCCAGATGACCATCGTCGTCGTAGCCGTCAACGTAGCCATCTTTCTACGCATCTTCCTTATGCGCTGGTTACACTATGGTCTTCAAAGCAGCACCGCAATCGTCGTGTCTACGGTTCCACGTGTAGTTTGGCATATCGCTCGTTCACGTGCACTGGTAGTTATACGCGAAGATCTTGGTTGTCGAATCGCTGTATCTACTAACCATATGGCGTCGCCCTGTGTAGTCTTTCAGCTTGTGGGCTCACTCGTGGGTGTTGTCTACCAGTCGGGTCTCTACCTTGCTATTGTGTACACTGTACACGCAAGGCACTCTTCGTACTGGCCCCTCACTCTTTGTATTGTGCGCATATATGCGCCCTACGGGTTGTCGTTCTCTTCAACCTGTAACCTAAGCACATCTCTCTTCGCGTATTGCCAAAGCCACAGCCGCTTGCACTGTGGTATTGTGCAATGCACGCGCTAACTCGTGCTCGTCAATTACGTCTTGTTTTGTTGGCGTAAACAACCTGTCGTTAATCTCGCTAATTGCAATGGCAATTTCTTGAACAGCAAAATTAACATTGTCTTCGTCAAACATAACGTCGTCTTCGGTGTACTTTTTTGCCTTTGCCATACATACCCCCTAACTATAGGGCGCATATATGCGCACAATACTTTTACCGCCGCATAAGCCGGACGACCGACGATATTAGCCGTTGTGCCAGTGTGTTTGCCCTTAACCCAAGTAACCCTAGGCAACCAACACGTAGTAGATCGTCGGGACTTTTATTACCCTGTAGCTGCTAGCCTAGCTGAGAAAGAACGAACGGCTTGTGGGGTATAACCCCTAAAACCAACGCTAGGGTAAACCGGTTTAACCCATAATGCAAACACTATTCCGGACGATTGCAAGTTTTTGCAACACCCTTGTATATGGTTAAACGCATAAAGTGTGCCACTCTTTCCCAACTCGGCCGGAAAAGGTATCACTTTCGTAGCCGTCCGCGTATCCGTCCGCGTATCCGTATCCGCCTGCGTATCCGTCCGCGTATCCGTATCCGTCCGCGTATCCGTCCGCGTATCCGTATCCGCCTGCGTATCCGTCCGCGTATCCGCCTGCGTATCCGCCTGCGTATCCGTCGCCATCCGCGTATCCGCCTGCGTATCCGCCTGCGTATCCGTCCGCGTATCCGCCTGCGTATCCGTCGCCATCCGCGTATCCGCCTGCGTATCCGCCTGCGTATCCGTCGCCATCCGCGTATCCGCCTGCGTATCCGTCTACGTAGCCGTCGCTCGTTGTTTCTACGTAGCACTCACTCGTTGTATCTACGTAGCCGTCGCTCGTTGTATCTACGTACCACTAAATCGTCGTAAATTGCCAGTGGTTTAACCAGCTTACCCTAATAAAAATTATTATGGCTTTATACACCCCCTACACACCCCCGGTTTAACCCCCACCACACAAAACGCCCGCCAATACGCCAACACCCCCTGTACACACCCCACCAAAACCGGCCTACAATGGCGCACACGGCCTTAAAACGGCTTACCCTATACCTACACATACCCCAATATTGCAGGCCCGTATAGCGCATTGTGGGGCATTACCCCCTACAATGGCCCACAATGCCGTTTAACCGGTTTAACCCCCCCCGTATAGGGTAGGTATAGGTGCACGGGGGGTGTAACCCCCTACAGGTTAAACTGCGGCCTTGTAGGGGGTGTTGTGGCGGGGTTTAACCTGTAGGGGGTGTAGGGGCAAACAAAAACCCCCTGCTACCCGGTATAGGTAGCAGGGGGTAAACCCTGCGGGGTGTGGTTAAACCCCGCGTTACGGGTTAGCTGGCCTTTGCCAGCTTGTGGGCCTTGGGGTTTATTTTGGCACCGTTAGCGGCCAGCTTGCGCAGTGCCAACCGCACGTTGCGGTTAGCCAGCGCCCAGCTTATAGGTGCAAACCTTTTTGCCACCATGTTAGCCAAGTGGCGGCGGCCCTTGTTACCGTGCTGTGCGTGTATGCTGGCCACGTAAGCCGCAATGGTTTGCTTGCCGTTGCGCGTACCCTTGGCTTTGCCCTTGCTGGCCTTGGCTTTGCCCTTGCTTGCCTTGTTGCTGGCCTTGTTGCCCTTGTTGCTTGCCTTTTTTGTGCGTGTTGCCATTTTATACACCTTTATACAGTGGTTTAACCCATTGTGGGTTAAACCGGTTATACCGCTATGCGCAATACGGTATTGCGCATACCAAACCAACCAAACTATACCATAAGCGTACCCCTTAACTATGCCATGCCCCGTGGCCTTATACCCGTTACCAGTATGCGTAATGCGGTTTAACCCGCCGTTTTGCCCGCCAGTAGGTTTTGCACTGCTGCACGGGGTGTAGGCCCATACGCCACTACCCAGCCCATACCCGGCGGCCATGCCGCCCACCTGCTTGCACTGGCTGGGCCTACCCGGCACAATACCGTGCCGCACTGCGCACACGTTACTGTTGCGTAGTGTGTGTGGCTGTAGGGTACACTGTGCACCCAATAATATTTGTATGGCATACCGGGCCTGTACATAACGGGTATGCCGTGCGTGTGTTGTACCATGGTTTAACCCCCTGTTTGTGTGTTGTGGTTTAACCTGTTGTATACCGCTATGCGTAATGCGGTTTAACCCGCCGCTTGCGTGGCCAGCATGGCCTGTACCTGCGCATGGTATGTAGGCGCATACTGTATGGGTTTGGTGTGCCAACCACGGCCTACCCGTATAATTTTTACCCTGCCCGCGCCCGCAGTTAAACCCGTACCCTTTGCCCTTACCCGCACTACCGTTACCTGCCGTGGTGCCGCAAACAATACCAGCATACACACCCCCTATGTTACCTGCAGGGGCAATACCACATAGCGCAATACCGTATAGCGCAATGCCTACCCCCACCGCGTTAATTAACCTGTATGTTACCCGTACCAACATGCCGCTATAATAGGTTAAACCAGTTTAACCATGCAAGTACTTTTTGCATAAAAACAAAGAATAGTTGTAAACCCCTACGGTTTAACCGTTTACAAGGAAAGAAATAATTATTTATACACCCTAATAATTTGTAGCTATTTACAATACATGTAAATACATGGTATAAACCACGCCGTAGCGCAAGCTGTAGCCAAGCTGTAGCCAAGTGTATAAATAAATGCAAAAAATACATAACCGGTTAAACCATGTACAAGCATCGTCACCACTAGGCTATACCCCTACCCGTAGCATACCCAATAATAGTAGCGTGTGTGTGGGCCACAGCCCCACACAACACCCCAAAACTATGTTGCTGCACAGCCCTAACCATGCCCCGGTTAAACCGCAAAACTACCCCCATTACAAATACGTTATACACCCCCATTACAAATACTTTATACACCTTAATACGCACGGCAGTTTGGGTTTGCGTGGTGGGGGTCGCTCCCCCCTCTACAACCATGATCTAGAAATGAGGATAAGTAACCGTGACCTCAATATCATCATCAAAAAAAATGGTAGGATGTGTCATATGAAACATATAGTGGGATTTTCAGGGGGGAAAGACAGCACGGCTATTCTACACTTGCCTCCGATATGTGATCTCCCCAGAGAAGACACTATTCTCCTCCACTTTGAATGTGACTGGGATTTCCCTCAGATGGTGGATCATTTGAAACTGGTAGAAGAGAAAACAGGGCTGGAAATCGTAAGGGTACGCTACTATCGTCATTTCAATGAACAGCTTGGGGTTTTCGGTTGGCCCAGATCAAATGGTGGATGGTGTACAGCGTGCAAACAGATGACATGCCAAAAATATATTCGAGGGGTCAGAGGTCCCAAGACAGAGTATGTAGGTTTTGCAGCGGATGAAGTACACAGGACGGAAACCAAATGGGTGAAGGAGAGAAAGTGGCCTATCTGCTTTCCGTTGATTGATTTAGGTATGAATGAGAATGATGCCCTTTCGTTGTGTTTGGGGTTGGGATATGATTGGGATGGGTTGTATGATATCTTTGATAGAGTCTCTTGTTGGAACTGTGCCAAAGCTGGAAATCACAAGAGAGACAAGATTAAGAAGCATTTCCCAGAACTGGAACTAGAGTGGAAGAGGTTGGACATTATTGCAGCAAGAGCAGAGCAGGGAATAAACAACCGGAGAGTTCGTACTCGGAGGTCCAGACAGTGAAGCGTACCCGTAGATCATCAAAAAAGAAAGCGAAACCCGAACCCGTAGAACCCGCTGAGCTACTGAAACCCGAGGATAGACCCACACCTCCCAACTACGGGCCAGAGGCGAAGAGCTCATATAGGGAAATGCTGTTTGCGAATGCTTTCATAAGGCGGAACTTTAATGCGACCGATGCTGCCAAGGATGCAGGGTATAATGGCACTAGGGGGTCGTTGGCTGTATTGGGGTCAAGGCTGTTGAAGAAGGAGACTGTTAAGGGTCTTATTCAGAAGGCGTTGAATAAGCAGAACTACAGGTTTCAATTGGACAGTGATTTTGTTCTACAGAGTCTTATGGAAATTGTAGAACGGTGTATGCAGAAAGAGCCGATACGGGATAGGAAAGGGAGGCCTACGGGACAGTGGAAGTTTGCGGATAGAGGAGCGAATAAAGCCCTTGAGCTCTTAGGTAAGCATCTGAAGTTGTGGACGGAGCGTATGGAGATAACTGGTCCTGGGGGAGGTCCGATACAGTTAGCTCATTATGATCTGTCCAAGTTGGGTGCGGGAGAGCTGAAGACGTTGAGGAGGTTGCTGAAGAAGGCGAAGAAGGATGAGAGTGATATGGAAAGAGCTCTTAAGGGGAAAGTAGCGTGATGAGAGCAACCGTACCTAATATTCCCAAACCGCCTCCACCTCCAAAGAAGGAGAAACCTTCGTTGAGGAAGTCATTGATCAAAGCGGGTGTAGTTCCGCCTGAACCACCTCCGAATGAGTCAGTGAGGGTATGACCACAACCAGAAGAATACGAACCCGCAGATGCGGGAAGAGCAAGAGAGGGTTCAAGCGTAAGAGTATGCACTGGAAGAGTGACTATCTGCGGTTTAACGCTGAGAGCAGAGATGGTCCAGATATACTCGAACCGCTTTTGAGGTCCGAACCGATGCCTGAGGATGAAGACGAACTTTACCTCCCGGGCCTTGATGCTGTTGAACTTGCTCTGTGTGAAGTGTCCCTTTTGCAATTCCTTCAAAAAGTATGGCATACTGTTGAACCCAAGGAATTCGTATCTGGATTCCATATAGAGGCAATATGCGACCATCTCGAAGCAATGGCTAATCTTCAAATACGCAAGCTGATAATCAATATCCCTCCGCGGTACATGAAGAGTCTTGGTTGCAGTGTGTTTTTCTGTCCGTGGATATGGTTGAAGGATCCTTCAAAGAGGTTCATGTATGCTTCGTATGCTCAGACCCTTAGTATAAGGGATAGCAGGAAATCCCGCCTTGTAATCCAATCCAAAGAGTATCAGCGTATGATACTGAGCAAATATCCTGACTTCAAGTTCAGTGGTGACCAGAATGCCAAGATGCGATTTGACAATACGTATAATGGGTATAGGATCGCAACTTCGGTAGGAGGTATGACTACTGGTGAAGGCGGTGACTTCAACATCATAGATGACCCCCACAATGTAGTGGACGGTGAGAGTGATGCCAAGAGGCTTGAGGCTTTGTTATGGATTGATGAAGCAATGAGCACACGGCGAGACTCACCGGAGGAAACGGCCTACCTGCTTATTATGCAGAGGATCCACGAGAATGACATGACAGGTCATCTACTGGCGAAAGAAGCAGGGTGGGAACACTTGTGCCTCCCCCATAGGTATGAGGGGATGAACAGGTGTCATACGTCACTTAACTTCAAAGACCCCCGTAAGAAAGAAGGCGAACTGCTCTGGCCCACACATTGGACAGAGGCAGCGACCAAGGACGTAGAGGCTGAAATGTCTCAGTATGCTATCGCGGCTCAGTTGTATCAGCGTCCCAGTCCGCGAGGCGGTGGTATGATTCCCATATCCAAGTTCAACTTTGCCCACATTATAGATCGTACCAAGATAGTATCATCTGTACGGTACTGGGACAAAGCAGCTACGGAAGCCGGAGGTAAGCGGACGGCCGGGGTGTTGATGCACAAGATGAGCAATGGTAGGTTCCTGATAGAAGACATTGTAAAAGGCCAATGGTCCACCGGGAACAGAGAAGCTCGTATAGAACAAGTGGCTACCTTGGATGCATCCCGTACAGTGGCTAGGGTAGAACAGATCGGCAAACCGGCACGCAAGGTCCCTGTGAAAATATGGATTGAGCAGGAGCCGGGTAGTGGAGGCAAAGAATCTGCGGAGAACACCATAACACGCCTCGCAGGTTTTGTGGTACACGCTGACAGGGTTACAGGTGCAAAAGAAGACCGTGCAGAACCCTTTGCAGTACAGGTAGAGCACGGGATGGTAGATCTGTATATACCACAAAACAAGAAGGGGAATCTCAAGGATACTTGGGTAGGCGGTGACGATGGTTTTCTTCATGAGTGTGAATTGTTTCCTATGGGTAAGTTCAGCGATCAGGTGGATGCTGCGTCAGGAGCGTTCAACAAGCTGACCGGCAAGAAGAAGATTGCCCGGACGTGGGGTACAAGAAAGAACAAAGGTGTAGTTCGGAGGCGGAGGCAACGGGGGAAAGTCACTTCAGTGGCTCAGGCATAAGGAGATCTAACCATGGCAATAGTATCACCAAGTAAGGAAGCGGGTAAGTTGATACAGGAGATCCACGATCTGGTAATGAAGCATACGGGGGTGGATTTCAGTACTGATGTATGTACGTTGAATCTGCATTGTGGTGTGAAGGAAGAATGGAACAAGATGACTGTGGTCTACAATGGTAAGGTTGAGACAGAACACGGTCGCCATTCACAGGGACAGCAGATCAACATATGGATGCTGCTCAAAACAGATGAGGCTCTTTACAACTGGTTGTTGGAAATTGCAGAGTTGGTGAAACGGTGGGCCAAATTTAATCCAGGGGCAGAATTGTATGAAGCCGTCATAAACATCCCATATGAAGATGTTGTCATGATGAGTGTCAATGTCTATGCACAGGATCCTATTGAAGTAGAAATCCCGGACTATACTGACTGTAAGCACAGAAACCCTGAGAGGCCGGGAGGGTGTGACCACGGATATGTGAATTGTGAGCAAGGCAGACTATGTCTTTCTTACGAAGGGGGAGACCGTCCTGTTGACAAGGCGGTGGAAAAGGAGATAGCTAGTCCGCAATGAAACTGATTTGTGATAGTTGTGAACACGAGTTCTACCGGCATCCGATACAATATTACAAGGTGCCGGAGATAAAGGTCTGCCCCAAGTGTAAGGAGGGGCAAGGGATACCGGCCGAGGAGAAGCCAGATGGCACAAGCGATCAAAAGAATAAGGACTAGACATTCCGGAGGCACTAATCCGGAGAAACTGCTGAAGCAGTTGGATAAGAGTGTCCTCTCCCGGATGCAAGCTCTTGCTTCGGCTGTCACATCCCGAGCACAGTTGCAATCCAAGCTGGGATTGTCCTACGAAGGGGACAGGAATCTCTATACGGCGCTGGGATACCCCACGTCGTTGACGTTCTCGCGCTATAACAGCCGCTTCGCTAGACAGGACATAGCGCGTAGGGTTATCACATGCTTCCCGGATGCAACGTGGAAGTCCAAACCCATTATTCGCGATGACCTAGAGAGTAAGCAAAGCGCCTTTGAGAAAGCCGTCAAAGACCTTGTGGACAACCATCAGCTTTACCACTATCTGAACAGGTTGGATATTCTCAGCCGTATAGGTCAGTATGGTGTGATGTTGATAGGGGTGTCCGGGCTTAGTGGCGAAAAAGGATTGGCGAAACCTGTATTGCAATCTCGTGGTAAGAAGGGGAAGGGTTACAATCTGCTGTACCTCCAACCATACAGCCAAGAACATGCGAACATTATAGAACTGGTGAAGGATGTTAAAGATGAGCGGTTTGGTCTCCCCAACTTGTATGAGGTCACCGTCAGTGTACAGGACACCAACATCAGTTCTGTTACCAGTGGTCAAGTTGTTACGTCAGAGAGCCGTACTATCCCCGTCCATTGGAGTCGCTTGATCCATGTCACACCTGATGCAATGGAAAGTGATGTGTATGGTACACCCATCCTCAAGGATATCTACAACAGGCTACAGGATCTGGAGTTGGTAGCAGGTGGTTCCAGTGAAATGTATTGGCGAGGGGCTTTTCCCGGCATCAGCTTTGAAGCAGAGGGGGATGTTGAGTTACCCAGCGAAAGTGACATGGAAGATGAGATTGAGGATTATATCCACGGTGTATCTCGCTATCTACGTCTCCAAGGGGTGAAGGCCAATCAGCTTGAACCCAACATCGTACCGGCCAAGGATCAGATTGACATTATCATTTCACTCATAGCAGGTGCCAAGGGTATTCCAAAGAGGATCCTTATGGGCAGTGAGCGAGGTGAACTTGCTTCCACACAGGACAGGGCGAGTTGGGATGATCGTGTGGAGGAACGCCGTGTCAACTTTGCTGAGCCTATGATACTAAGACCTGTCATCGACAGATTTATAGATCTGGGTATACTACCTGAGCCGGTGGAGGGTACATATACGGTAACATGGCCTGATATCAATTCGCTCACGCTACAGGAGAAGAGCGAAGTTGCTGAACGGTTTGCCAAGTCACTCAAGGCGTATATCGAAGCAGGTGTGGATGAGATTATCACTCCTGTGTCATTCCTTGTTGACTTTGTGGGTGTGGAGCGCAGCAAGGCTGAGGAAATGGTTGCTGAGGCCATGGACGAATTGGGTCGCGAAGACGCCGACCGTCGTAAGTTGAAAGAAATTGACGAGGAAGAAGAAGACGAAGAAGAGGAAGTGTGAACAAGATTGGTTACTGTACAGAGTATGACAAGCGTATGGTGCTGATACGTATACAGGAACTCCGCCTCACTGGTCTGTTTGTTATACCGTGGGGACATTCCGGTTGGGTAAGACGTACCTTTACGGATGCAGTGACCGGTGAGATGATCAAAGACATTTTTCCAATACTGAACTGATTATGGTATGCAATCATACAATTTCCCGTAGCCAGCGAGTGAGGGTCGGTGTTTCCAACGGTATCCGCCTAAACCGTGCCCTTGCCGCCGACCCTACTCGCACTACTACGATCAGGAAGAAGTTTGCGGCTGATGTGACTAGGAGGTTTCGGCAGCTTCAACGCGATATCCGCGCGACCATCGTTGATAACGATGCGTTTGGACTGCGCATTGGCACCGGCCCCCACGGTCTCACCGCAGCACCTGAACATGCATTCGCTTGGAAGACAGACCCACAGAAGGTGGATCTGTTTATGAAGTGGTTGCAGGAGGAAATAGATTCAGGTATTCTTGAAGCTCAGTATGTAGAGACTGGAAGCACTTATCCAGGAACCCCTTGGATGAACGTCCACATAGACAGTTCCTTCAAGAAAGGCCTACGACGGGGCAGGGCTGAACTCAAGAAGCAAAACATACCAGTTGTGTCAGGTAGGCCAATAACCCCTCTAGACGACAATATAAACGCTCTATTCCTATCCCCTATGGCCGCGGAGAAAGTGGCTATGGTGTACATCCGGGCCTACAATGAGCTCAAGGGTATCACAAACCGTATGGCCCAGAAGATAAGTAGGGAGTTGGCTGTAGGATTGGCGGAAGGACGAGGTCCTGTATACATAGCACGGCAGATCACCAAGCAAGTGGATATAGAGCGTACTCGTGCCGTGGTGATGGCCCGAACGGAAGTCGTACGAGCACACAATATCGCCAACATCATGACGTACAGGATGGCGGGGTTGGAGAAGGTCAAAGTGAAGGCCGAATGGTCCACCGCCGGTGATGACCGTGTCTGCCCTGACTGTGCCATGATGGAGGGAGAGATATTAACACTGGATCAGGCGGAGAGGCTGATCCCACTTCATCCACAGTGCCGTTGTGTGGTCTTGCCTTTCGTGGTGCGTTTCATGGAACCCAAGGGATACACTATTAGGGAGCGTATCGCGGGTGTTGGAAAACGCTATGTGGACAAGGACGGTTATTTCAAGCGTCGGGGTTTCTACGAGGACAAGATAGGCAGGAGGCCTCCGGGTGTACCTCCCGCCGGTAAAAAAGTCAAATTCAGAAAGAAAGTAAAGAGAGGGACCTAACCATGACCCTTGACCCGAAAAAGAATAAACCCATGACGAAGCACAATGAAGGCGACGTTAATCAAGCGGCTAGGAGAAGCATGGGGAAGCGGACAATGATGCATGATCCCATTGCCAATGCGAACTTCACAGAAGGCTGGGAAGAATATTGTAAACACAATCCGCAAGCTAAGAGGTGATATATGCCACTACCGAGACCAAGGAAGGGCGAGACGCAGAAGAAGTTCATAAGTCGTTGCATGAGTAATGATGTAATGAATAGTGAATTTCCTGATGAGGACCAGCGTGCCGCCGTATGTCACAGCCAATGGAGGCGTGCGAAGAACAATTCTGGGGGCCTACAGTTCAATAAGAAGAGTGGTCCTCGCGTGAATCGGCTTCGACATTTGATGGCTAGTGAGATCCGGGAGGAGACACTCGACGGGAAAGAATACTTGGTGGTTCCCACAAGTATGATTGTGGAAGGGGTACACAATAATCTGATGTATCCTGCTTCTGAGCTTGCCAAGTTCCCGGATGCTTGGAATGGTTGTCCTGTGGTGATAGTGCCTGAAGGACACCCCAAGGATGAGTTTGGTAATCCGGTTACTGCCAATAGCCCAGAGGAGTTTGAACTCCATAGGGTAGGTTATCTGTTCAACAGCGAGTGGGAGGATCCGAAGGGCAGAGTGTTGAGCGAGACTTGGTTGGAAGTAGCCAAGATGAATGAAGTGGACGGTGGGGAGACTGTTCTCAAGATGCTGCGTGACGGTGAGAACATAGAGGTTTCCACAGGTCTTTTCACCGATGAGATTCCCGAGGAAGGTGAGTGGAATGGGGAAGAATATGAAGCCATCCTCGTTAATTATAGGCCGGACCATCTGGCCCTGTTGCCCTTTGATAAAGGTGCATGTAGTTGGGAAGATGGAGCAGGTATGCTGAATGTGAACAAACGCGGGGAAGGTCAGGGGCAAGGAGGGGATAAACAGGGGGATGGAGGAACAGATACTTGCTCTTGTCCTGAATGTGGCGCGACGGCTTCTCATAAGAGGGGTGTTCCTTGCACTGAGCAGAAATGCCCCAAGTGTGGAGCTAGTATGACGGGGATGTCAGGTAACAAGGAGAAAGTTGCGGACCTGAAAGCGCTGATGGAGAAGGCTGCTGAGTTGGGCTGTTCAGTGAACATCTTATCTCATGGTGATATGTACAGTCGCCTTAATGACGAGATTCGGCAGATTGTCAAACCGAATGTTGCGAAAGGCGAGTATGTATACATCAGGGATATCTTCGATGGTTTTGCGGTATATCAGGTTGAGTCGCAGAACCAAGATGTGAAGATGTTCAGGCAGAACTACAAAGTGGACAAGGACGATAACGTGACACTGGATGGTGATCCCACTGAAGTAAAGGAGAAGCGGGAGTATGTGCCGGTGTCCAACAAAACTCACGAACCAGAAGGAGGTAATCAGATGGATCGTGAAAAGACAGTGAAGGCCCTGATTGAGAATAAGGACAATGATTGGGGTGAGGAAGACCGTGAGATGCTGATGGCCGCGACCGATGAGCGGTTTGAGCAGCTTACGAAACCTAAGGACGAGCCGAAGGACAACAAGAAGAAGGAAGAGCCGAAGGCAGAGCCGAAGGACAACAAGAAGAAGGAAGAGCCGAAGGCAGAGCCGAAGGATAATGGGAAGGCAAAGGACAAACCCAAAGGCTTGAAGGAACTGCTGGAAGAGGCAGACCCTGAAACCCGTGGTGCTATCCAACGGGCTGTAAAGCGCGACAAGCAGATCAAGAAGGAAGTGGTCAAGGAGCTTGTCGAGAATACAGCTTGTGATTTCACCGAGGAGGAGCTGGAAGGTAAGGACCTTGATGAGCTCGAGAAGCTCGCCAATCTGGCACAGGTTGACGTAGACTTCTCAGGGCGGTCCATTGGGAATATGGACGACGATGAAGATGATGATGAAGTTCCGGCGGCACCGAGTCTCTCGGATGCCATCAAAGAGAACTATCAGAAGAAAAATGCCTAGGGAACAGTGATCCCCTAGCAAACCACAAGGAGGAAAAACGTGGCTTACAAGACGATCACAATAATGGGTGACGGTGTCCGTAAGGAGGCTACTGCTACGGCAGTCGCAATCACTCCCGGGATGCTCGTCGAGCGTACAAGCGCCGGTCTTGTCCAGGCACATAGCAATGCTGGACAGCCCGCGCAGACGATGTTCGCGGTTGAAGATGATCTTCAGGGTAATGAGATCACCGACAACTACTCCGCATCAGCGATCATACAGTTCAATGTCTTCCGTCGTGGAGACGAAGTGTATGCTATCCTGAATGACGGTGAGGACGTCAGCATAGCCGACTTCCTGGAGTCCGCCGGTAACGGTAAGCTCCGGAAGCATACGGCCAGTTCAGCGGGTGCTGTGGAGTATCCGAATTCCATCGTGGGTGTAGCGTTGGAAGCAGTAGACATGAGTGATTCGAGTGCGGCCGACCCGAGTGGCCGGATTCGTGTCGAGATCATGTAAGCCTGACGGCAACACAAAGAAAGGAAAAGAAGAATGCCTAAGATTCGACTTCCTAAGAGACTGAACGTGAATGCCGGCGAAGTCCAGGCGATCGTTGATGCCATCTACAAGAAGCAAGCGTATGGTGACGCTGCTCACCGTCTGCTTGCGAGTGGGATGAATGTCAATGCTTTGCGTACCAACGACACTCTCCGCAAGGATGAGTGGAAGCATTATGACACCGCTCTGCTCAAGGTGGCACAGGAAAGGTTGATAGGTGTGGCTGACCTCATGGGTCGTGGTCTCACGTATAGTATCTCCAATGGTCTTGGTAAGACTGTGCTGGAATACGAGGACGTGTCCCAGATTGAAGCCGCGCAGATGTCTATGGACGCCGTTACTCGGGGCCGCAATGACCGGGTGGAGTTCAGCATCAACTACCTGCCTCTGCCGATTGTCCATTACGATTTCCAGATCAACGCGAGGGTGCTCGCCGCATCCCGTACGACTGGTGAATCGTTGGACACAACGATGGCCGAGCTCGCAGCGCGGATGGTGTCTGAGAAGCTGGAGGAACTCCTGTTCACAGGGTCCAGCGACTACACGTTCGGCGGTGGGACGATCTATGGTTACACGGATCAACCCAATCGGAATACCGGTTCGCTCTCGGCGAACTGGGATGACTCAGCCGCGACCGGCAATACCATGCTGGACGATGTGCTGGCGATGAAGCAGGCGTCTATTGACGCGAAACACTACGGCCCGTGGATGTTGTACATCCCGACCAACTTCGAGACCGCAATCGAAGACGACTTCAAGGCCAATAGCGACAAGTCCATAACGTCGCGGCTCAATGAAGTTCGTGGGTTGATCGACATCAAGGTCGCCGACAAGCTGACGGCCGATAACGTCGTACTCGTTCAGATGAGTAGTGACGTGGTTCGTTGGGTGGAAGGTCTGGCGATGCAGACCGTAGAGTGGCAGACCGAAGGTAACATGATCTACCACTTCAAGGTCATGACCATAGGTGTCCCGCAGATTCGGGCAGATCAGGAAGGCAATAGTGGTCTTGTCCACTATAGCTAATAGTCTGTGAGCAGGTAAGGACTAACCAAGTCCTATCCTGTTCCTAACCAAGGAGAAAACAAAATGGCAACACGCACAAGAAGAGCGAGAGCAAAGAAGAAAAAGAAGAGCAATAAACCTTTTATCCCCAAATACAGATTTCGTGTGATCAGTGGGAGGCATTACGAAAGGGTTGATGTACCCGGTAAGAAGAAGCGAATACAAGAGGTATTCACAGCCGGGATGGTATTTGAGTCTTTCCGGAGACTGGATAAGATATTTGGAAATAAACTCAGGTATCTTGGACTGTCCAAGGAAGAACCCGAAGTAGATGAGGTCGAAGAAGATGCCCCCGACACTGAGGAAGAGCGCGTGGATAGCGACGAGGACGAAGACGAAGACGCGGAAGAAGAAGAGGACGAGGAAGAAGACAACGACGATGACGAAGTAGATGGGGCTGACGACGAAGAAGACGACGATGACGAAGACTCAAACGTTGTTCAGTACCGTATGAAACATCGAGGTGGTGGTCGATGGTGGGTAGTCCCATGCAACACAGTCACAGGTGATATTGTGGGCGAACCTGTCCACGACGGTTATCTCACCAGAGAAGCCGCTATCAAACTGCTTGAAGATATGGAAAGCTAATGGCGGACACGAGACAGTTTGTATCGTATTGGACCATCCCCATTCTGTGGCCTGATGCGACTGTATTCATAATTGGAGGTGGTCCCAGTCTAGAGGGGTTTGACTGGGACCCCTTCACCAAAAGGCGTGTGATAGGTTGCAATGATGCCTATACGCTGGGACCATGGGTCGATGTGTGTTTCTTCTGTGACTATTCGTGGTTCAAGGGTACTCACCATTTCCCGGGACATGAACGTCTTGGTTTGATGGATTTCCAAGGTTTAAAGGTTGCTTGTGTAGAACACCCCTTATTTGACAAGCGTATAAAAGAGGTTCGCCGTCAGACACGGCGTCAGGGTATCTGGGACCAGCCGGACAAGCTGTGCTGGAACTTGAATACGGGAGCCACTGCGATCAATCTGGCTGTGCATCTGGGTGCGAGCCGAATAGTGCTCTTGGGGTTTGATATGAAACTGTCCCCCGAGGGAAGCATGAATTGGCATGAGAACAGCAAGGACCGTCCTAACCCCGGCGTGTTTGATAAATTCTATGAGGGGTTTAAGGCAGTGAAAAGAGACCTTGATGAACGGTGGCCTCAGGTGGATGTTCTCAATGCCGGTCCAGATAGTGACTTGGATGTGTTCCCCTTTGTGGATACGTGTGACATTCTTAAGGAAAAACCTTCGCGAAGGAAGAAGCGCAAAGTGAAGACATACATAGGACCGAGGAAGCCCAAACCTCCGGTAATATCTGTGCTGTGTCCAACCAGACAGAGAGCAAGGATGTGTAGGGACTTTGTGACAAGCTTCTACGAAAAGGCCGCTCGCCGTGATGCTTTGGAAATCATACTGTACATTGATCATGATGATCCCGACATGAGAGAATACAGGAACTTGATCAATGATATCCACTGCAAGATGATTGTGGGCAAGTTGGGGCAGGAAGGTGGAGATGTGGTGGGTAAGGCGTGGAACCTGATGGCAAGGGAAGCCAAAGGTGAGTTCCTGATGATGGGCAATGATGACCTGTTTGCTGTCACACAAGGATGGGACAACATTCTACGCAAGAATGCTAAAGACTATGAGGATGGTATAGCTTGCTTCTGGTTCAACGACGGTATCCATACTACTGGGAAACATTGTGCGTTCCCCATAGTGTCTCGTGAGTGGTACGAGTGTCTTGGTTATTTCATGCCGGAGTGTTTTGAGTTCTTCTGCCATGACACGTGGGTCTTTGATATAGGCAAGAGGATAGGACGTTTGTGTTTCATGAAGGATGCTACAGTAGAGCACAGACACTTTTCCACAGGTAAATCTGAACGTGATTCCACTACAGCAAGGAATCGTGGCAGGAGTCAGAACAAACATGATCTGCAGACACTGAACAAAACGGCGGCGCAACGTGCTGAAGACGCCAAGAAGTTGATGGGTATCATTAAGCAGAGCTCTGATATATATGAATATGATACCAGACTCAAAAACATGCTCCATGGAAAGACTGTTGCACTTGTGGGGCCAGCACCTACTCTGATGGGCAAACGCAAGGGGAAAGAAATAGAGCAATACGATGTCGTATGCCGTGTGAACGAATTTGTACCATTCGGAGCAGAAGAGGATTACGGTAGTCGTACAGACATTGTGTTCAGTAGTGGTTCGGACACTGTGATGGCTCAGTTGGAAACAGCCATGGACAGCAATGCTTTCTTAGCAAACAAACTAGGATTCATGGTCGCAGCACAACTTGCTCACAATGATGAAGGGAATGTGCTTGGAAACTTCCATAGGTTCTATGTGAAGTATGGAACTTCCATCCACCATGTTGGTGATGCATTCTGGCATTCCTTGGCGGCAGACATGGGGAGCAGTCCCACCACAGGATACGTCGCTTTACAGATGTTGAGGAAATACAAGGTCAAGAAGATACTTGTGGCCGGTTTCACCTTCTACGCAGATGAACTCAAAGTGAAGGGGGACCATCCTTATCACAGCCCTGCCTATGTAGAGTGGGGAGGTGAAATAGATAAGTCTATCCCGGTGAAATATCATCAGATGGAGCCAGAACGCCAAAGCTTCGCTACGATGGCCTGTAAGGATTCGCGAATTTGGGTGGACAGTGTACTGGCTACACTGTTCAAACTGGACACAGAGCGCGTATGGGACGTCACAGAGGCCTCACCAGTGCACCCACTATACCATAAGCACAAGCAGCTTGCTGAACTTGTAGATGGGAAGCGTGTTGCTATAGTGGGTCCTAGTCCACATTTAATGGGTGAGGGGATGGGTAGAGAGATAGATGGTTATGATGTAGTTTGCCGTGTGAACGAACTATTGCCCTTTGGGTGCGAGGAAGACTACGGCAGTCGCACAGATATCATCTTCCATTGTTGTGGTCAGTACAGTATTCCCAAGTTAGAAAAGACCATGATAGCAAAATCGGATGTTGCAGATCGTGTCCAGCTTCTGGTCTGTCCACAAGATGTGACAAATGACCCGAGGGCAAACAACACTCCATTCCATGCTATAGGCAAAGACTACTGGTGGGATCTGAACCGACGTGTGGGTGCGATTGGTTGTGCCACGGGACTCTTGTCTGTAGCTCTGTTACTAGAGAAATACAGACCCAAGGAATTGCTGGTCACAGGCTTCAGTTTCTACAGTCAGGGTTTGGAACCAGAGCAGCGGCACAACCCGGGATATATAAAGTGGGGCGGTGATCATTCTGCAAAACAGAAGATGGAGGATAATGTTCTAGCCCAAAACGCCCAACATAATCAAGCTCCGCAGAAAGCCTTCTTCAAGAAGCTTGCTAAAAAGTATCACAAAAAATTGCGGGTGGATTCCTTCTTGAGCGGTTTACTGCATCTGGATTCGCCTAATGTGTTGCAGTTGAGAAAACGTGTCTATGCTATCTATAGAGCTTTCTATGGTGCTGATTTCTTGGAACAGTCCATACGTTCTATAATAGACCACGTGGATAAGGTGTTTGTATTCTGGACAAACAAAGCGTTCGCAGATGTGACTGAATGTGTGTTCAAGGGTAGTACTGTGAAGTTCCCACGTAAGATAGACAATGTGGTGGAAGTGGCAGAAGCCGTCAGGGAGGTATACCCTGATAAGGTGGAAGTGATTTTTGACCATTGGGGTCTACCGGATAACCAGTACACTCATCTGTTTAACGATCGTGTGCTTCCTTATCATCCTAGGCCGGATATGGTGATGTTCTGTGAACCTGATCAAGTGTGGAACGAAGCTCAGTTGATGTTGGCATTCAGGGAAATGGAAGAACTGAGAACGGGTGTCAGCAGACAGATTGAATTATGGAAGGACCTCAACTGGAGAATACCTGAACGACCAAAACGGTATGGGACCATCTTTTGGAACCTTAGAGGTATGACTGAGATACCTGTGACTGGTAAGGGAGGGTCCATACGCACACGCGACCGGTTGGATGCTCATGTCCACAACCTTGGGTTCTGTGTAAGTCCGGTGACCATGTTCTGGAAACATCTTCTTGCCATTGCCTTCAGTAAGAAGATAGGAGATAGTCAACCAAACGAGGATTGGTATTTCGACAAGTGGGTTGGATGGAATGAAAACGGGAACAACAAGAACTTGGCAATCTCAAAAGGACACGAAGCAGACATTCCATATGCAGCACCGTATGATGGGGCTGGTCTGCCGGACGTACTGAAATGAAATCTACTGAAGAACATAAGTACACATCGACAGGTGTGAAGTTCTGGCGTCACCCGGAACAGATGTTGAACTATCGAGAAGGTTGTGGTGAGACCGCGATTTCCACCCACATATCTCCGGAGGGGTCATGCAATCTGAATTGTTCTTACTGCTCAGTCAAGAAACGAAACAGTCGGAAACTACGAATACCCCTGAACACAATACAGTGTTATGTCTCAGAACTCCTGGACAGGGGTTTGAAAGCAGTAATCCTGACCGGTGGAGGCGAACCCCTCCTATACCCATGGATCAACGAACTTGTGGAGTGGTTGCTTGGTTGCGGGTTGAAGATAGGTTTGATCACTAACGGTACAATGTGTGATAATCTACAGAAGTCTAATTGGCAACAGTTGTCGTGGACACGTGTGAGTTTGAACATGGGATATCTGGATAAAGTATACCTGCCAAGAGAGTATACAAAGGATGTCGTTGTGGGATGTTCTCTGATAACAGAACGGCGGTATGACTGGAAGGAGTTTGTGGATGTGGCAGTGACAGCGACTTGTATAGGCGCAAAGTACATCCGCCTTCTTCCCAACTGTTTGTTGGATACAGAAGATATGGCACTGGAGCACGAGTGGTTGGAAAGGATCACTCCATTGCTTAAAGACACTGTGTCTAGTCTTTTCTTCCATCAACATAAAAACCATAGGGCTCCTGATTGCAGGACGTGTCACCAGTCTTATTTCAGACCATACCTCAGTGAAGAGAGGTATTGGAGAACAGGCAAGCCGGGGAGTGTTTTCCCTTGTGACAGTGTTGTATTGAATAGTCATGCTGAGAAGTTCATGTCTAAGTTCCAACTCTGTTCTCCAAAGGAAATAGGAGCTTTCTTGGATGGGCACAAGTTACCACGGTTTGATCCTAGGAATGATTGTGCAGGATGCGTTTTTACGGATACAGTGGAAATGTTGGGTCGTTGGAAAGACAGGGGTACTGTGGATATGTTAGCCGAATATGAAAAGCCTGTCGTCCATGAGGAGTTTGTATGAACCCCAATAAATACAATGAGGATTACTACGAGCGGGGAGTAGCAACCGGGTCCAGTCTCTATTCCTGCTACAGGTGGATCCCTGAGTTGACCATACCCCTCGCGGCGCGGCTAGTGGAGTCACTTCATATTCACAGAACTGACAGGATACTGGACTTTGGATGTGCCAAGGGTTTCTTGGTCAAAGCATTGCGTCTTCTGGGCTATAATGCCTACGGGATAGACATCAGTCGCTATGCCATAGAAAGCGCTCCTGTGGATGTACAGCCTTATCTGGAATGCACCGAGAGTGTGATAATGTCCCATATGAATCATTGGGATTGGGTGATAGCAAAGGATGTATTGGAGCATCTGGAGTCAAAAGCACTCAAAGGGATTTTGGCGGAGTTGGCAGGATCCACGAGACATCTGTTTGTGGCGGTCCCACTTGGGGTAGATGAGCGTTACAACATACCATCATACGAGTTGGACATAACCCACGAAATTCGGGAACCCCTCGCATGGTGGACACAAGCATTGACAAAGAGCGGATTTACGGTTTCTGTTGCAAAGTACAGGATGCCGGGGGTAAAGGATAATTGGGCGAAGTACGAGAAGGGGAACGGGTTTCTAGTGGCACACACTGAAAGAGGAAAGAAATGATACCGAAAGTACTCCATTTCGTGTGGATCGGTGAGCCTATGCAACCATGGCTCAGAGCCAATCTTAGTAGATGGCAAAAGATTAACCCAGAATGGGAAATACGAATCTGGGGGCAAAATGCCCTTAGTAGGCGTTATGAATCCCTTTATGACCGAATACAGGTGTCACAACGGGCCTCTAGTGGCCCTGATGCACCGGACCTGTGTACCCGTTCTGACATACTACGTTTGTCCGTCCTGCGGCGGTATGGGGGATTCTACTTTGATTGTGATTTCGTACCATTGCGTCCGATGTCTTATTTGCTGTCTAAATATGGGCGTATGGAAGGTGCTTTCTTTTCCAAGCAGTGGGAGGAAGGACCAAAGAGAATTGCCAATGGTGTAATGGGTATGATGCCCAAAACAGATGGTTCCCCTCTGTGGGATGCTGTTGACCGTATAGTTGAAGAACATTCGGAAGGTAAAATACAGAGGACTAGTTTTGGGCCGTTATTCACAACGCGTCTAACTATAGAATACCCTGAGGTCATAATTGGTGAAATAGATGATTTCTACAAGATACGCTTCCAGCCGAAAGGGAATGCAGTTAAACAGTATCTGAAGATACTGAAGACTGATTTTGACGCACAGACGCTACGAAGTGTATTCGGACGGGAGCTTCCGTTTGCCATGCATCTATGGATGGGGAGGCAGGATTATCACAACAAGGCTTTGAACACTCAGGCAAAGCATATGGAACAGATAACCGATCGTGGTATAAAATCTACCACGTCTGTTCCAAAGAAGTTTGCTGTGGCTTGTGTGTTGAAAGATGGCCCTGACTACAATGAGGAGTACGTGAGGCGGCTTGTCCATGGATGTGAATGTTCATTCACCGGGGACCATGATGTTGTGTGTCTTTCGGACAAACACATTGACGTTCCATGCAAGGTTGTCAAACTTCGTCACAACTGGCCGGGATGGTGGAGCAAGATTGAGTTGTTCAGGCCAGATGTATTTGAAGAGTACGAACGTGTAATCTACTTGGATCTGGATACTGTGTTGGTGGGTAACACCGATGGTCTCGTGTCGCATCCATGTCGGTTTGCCATGCTCCACGGCTTCCGCAAACCTGAACGCCGTGCGAGCGGGATCATGGTATGGGAAGGAGACTTCAGTAAACTTTACTATCAGATGGTCAAACAGGAACGCCAGATATTGGTGGATGAGAAAGCATGGGATCAAGTGTTCATAGCGGATAACGTGCGTGAGTACTACTGTGAACCTGATCTGGTACAGGATATGATTGATGGTGTGGTTTCTTACAAGAACCATGTTCGCGGGAAGGGTGGTCTGCCAAAAGGAACAAGGATAGTTTGTTTCCACGGTAGACCCAGACCTATGGCTGTATGTGATGAATACGACTGGATGAAGGAGTTTTGGGGATGATGGCGAATTGGCAGAAACATGGTCTGATTTTGATGGGTATGGTGGAGGTCAAGGACAAGACCGTCGCTGACATCGGATGCGGAGATGGTTGGGCTTCTGTTGAACTGAAACACCGTGGAGCCATCGTCACTGCTGTGGACATCCTTCCCGAAGGACACTACAAGTTGGATAGGATAGTTGAGCAGGGTATACATTATTCCAGTCTAGGTATTCGTGGGTTGGAGGGGGAGCATTATGATCTAGCGTGGTGTTATCATGTGTTGGAGCACATACCAAACCCTACACTGTTCTTGTCTGATATTCGCAAGGTGGCTGATGTGTTGTGTCTGGCCGTTCCCAAGTGTACTCCAGAAGGGTTTGCAAAAGGTCACATCAATATGTATAACATGCCTCTTCTTGTTGAACACCTGCGGAGAGGCGGCTGGGATGTTGAGCATGGTCAATACACTATCTATCCTGGGCCGAAAGTAGGAGCACTCTGGACCATTGTGAGTAGTCACGAAGGTTACATGTTTGAAGACCAGTCTACATATGCAAAGTATCCTGAGCCTATGAATGCTCTTAATGTAGAGGGTGAGAATCATTTGCGGAATGAGATGTATGAATGGAATTGGAATGGTTCCATACGCAAAGAGGAATGAAACAACCATGCGACCTATGCACATAACGATTTGTGGGTATCCTAGAGCAGGAACTAGTCTAATCCAACATATGCTCCAAGTTAGTCTAGGCCCCAACTTCGTATCTACCATGGGAGATGAAATATCTGCTTTGGATGCAGTGGGTATTGACGAACGTAGTCGGGTTACTAAGAGACCCCTGGACATATTTCGTATTGGTAACATACGTAGAAAGAACAAGAATGGGTTCAACAAACAATTAATCTTCCTGTTGATGGTGCGTGATCCCAGATTTGTATTGACTTCACGCCATGAAAAAGTTAATGGGAAGTATCTCATTCGGTATGATATGGGCGGGGTTGAATCAGCAGGATTAGTAGCAACCCACAAGTCAGTCATACACCATAAGAATGATGGTGATTGTTTGGTGGTGAAATACGAATACATGATCAACAGTCTCCAAGCAGTTGAAGATAAGTTGAAGGGGTTTGGAGTGCCTATCATATGGCCTATGGCTGATTATGTGAAGGTTGAACAATATCACCCCGGTGAGCAGCAGAAACCGTTACACAGACCGCTGTCAACCGCGAGGAAGGGATTGACCCCCGGTGACCAAGTCTATTTGAACAGGCAGATTGCGGAGTGTCCATACATTAACCAGATGATAGAGGATTTCGGTTATGACCACACGTGAAGAAGTAATTCAAAAGTGGACCGGGCCAAAAAGTCTCAACCTGTTGTATCCCGGGAAGTGTGTGTGGCCGGATTCTGATTGTGAAGATATGATCTTGGATTTGTGCACTCCTGGATTTGTTGCTGAGATAGGGTGTGGCAACGGTAGGGTGGCGAACGTACTGAACCCGAAGATGTATATTGGGGTGGACATCAACGAGCGAGCTATAGAACAGGCAAGGAAGAATTGCCCGGAGCACAATTTCCGCTGTATAGGTTATGATGATGATTACCCTATCGCAGATATGTACTTGTTCTATACAGTGCTACTTCATGTGAGGGATGAGGACTTACCTTCTGTAATAGAAAGGTGTCACGAAGCCAACAAGGTAATAGTGTTTGAATCTATGTGTCCAAGACTACGAAATCATGGGGATGATTTCCAACGGGGTATGGATGACTATGATCAGGTATTCAAACAATATGGATGGGAACTAGATTTTTACGTCAGGAAACTTTCTGATTCGTGGCCTCACTTCAGAGATTATGCTGTGTGGCGAAACCTAACCAAAGGAGAAGAAGGATGAAGATAGGATTCGTAGGATTGGGTAAGTTGGGACTGCCGTGTGCGACGTGTGTAGATATGAAGGGGCATGATGTGATGGGGTATGACCTGGATTCGTCACGCATGACCACGAAACGTCAGCCATACCAAGAAGCAGGTCCAGGGGGTAAAGGAGACTTCAACAGTTGGCTCGCTTCATCCACTTTGAAGTTTGGTTCCTTGGAAGAAGTGGTAGAGCACGGGGAAGATCTTATCTTCGTGGCTGTACAAACCCCGCACGATCCTAAGTATGAAGGAGTTACCCCTCTACCTGATGAACGTAAGGACTTCAGTTACAAGTATCTTCAGAGTGCTGTTGGTACTATTGATAGGGTCTGCCGTGACAAAGGTATCAAACGCACTGTTGTGATCATATCCACCTGTCTGCCGGGGACTGTTGACAATCTGAAAGAAGCTTGGCGGTATATAGACATAGTGTACAATCCGTTCTTCATAGCTATGGGAACAACCATGAGGGACTTCCTTAATCCTGAGTTTGTCTTGGTTGGTGTAGAAAAGGAAGCTCCTGCTCGTAAGGTGGGGCAGTTCTATAATACCATGGTTGATGCGAAGATGTGGTTCATGTCTATCATGTCCGCAGAGCTGACCAAGGTGGCGTATAACACCTACATCAGCAGTAAGATAGCGTTTGCAAACACAGTGATGGAGATATGTGATAACCAGAAGATGGACAAGGCTGATTGTGATGCTGTGATAAATGCACTGTCGGATGCTTCAACCCGTCTCATATCCCCGGCATACCTGCGAGGTGGGATGGGGGATGGTGGGGGTTGTCACCCGCGTGACAACATCGCAATGAGTTGGTTGGCGAAACGACTGGGACTGTCCCATGATCTGTTTGAAGATATGATGAAGTGCAGACAGGATCAGAGTAAGTACCTTGTGAAGCTGGTAGTAAGGTTCAAAGAGAAGTATCCTGATCTCCCGGTTGCAATTCTGGGGTATGCATTCAAGCCCGAAACCAATCTCACAGTAGGATCCCCTGCCCTTCTGCTCAAACATCAGTTGGAAGATAGGGGTATGAAGCCGTTCGTATTCGATCATGTTGTGGAAGATAAAACCCCCTTGTGGCTGAACAGTCCTGCGATTGTGGTGATAGGGTGCAAACATGAATTGTACAAAGACTATCCGTTCCCCAAAGGTTCTGTTGTCATAGACCCTCACAGGTACATACCAGATAGAGAAGGTGTAGTAGTACACAGAATAGGAGAAGGAAGGTGAAATCACCAATTCTAATCACAGGTTGTGCCCGTAGTGGTACATCCATGACGGCTGGAATAGTCCACATCTGTGGTGCCTTCGGAGGTAGGATGAGCGGCCCGACTCCCCACAATCGCAAAGGGATGTTCGAGAACGCTGAGATACGTAATCAAATTGTGAAACCCTATCTTTCGGATGTTCTTGGTGTGGACAAGCTCGGACAGGATCCCTTACCAGATGTGAAGAACCTTGTACCATATCCGCGTTTGAGGTCTCAGGTTGAGACTGTAATAAAGTTTCAGGGGTACAAAGATGGTCCTTGGTTCTACAAGGGAGCCAAGATGTGTCTGTTTTGGCCCATCTGGCATAGAGCGTTTCCTAATGCCAAGTGGATAATCGTACGCAGAGATCACAAGGGGATCATCAACTCCTGCCTGAAAACAAGCTTCATGCGTGCCTACAAAGATGAAGAGGGTTGGCAATCATGGATTGACCAACATGAAAGACGTTTTCTAGAGATGAAGACCGCTGGACTTAGTATAGCGGAAGTATGGCCTACGAAGTTCGTAGAGGGAGACTTCAGTGAGATTTACAGGGTGATCACAAAGTACCTACGACTTCGTTGGCGTGAAAAGAAGGTACGGGATTTCATAGAACCCGCTTTTTGGAGTACAATCAAAGATGCCTAACAGAGTAACAGTAGCCGAAGTGGAGCAAATCATTGACCTAGATAGTTCGTTCACTGATGGGGATGTGACTATCCATATCAATGCGGCTAATCGTGTGGTGACCAAGATTGTCACAGATAGTAGCATGACCAGCGATGACAAGAAGGAAGTGGAGAGATGGTTAGCTGCTCACTTCTGTGCAATGGGACGCAATCCATATGCGGACAGGGAAGAAGCTGGTTCTGTGGCACAGACTATGGGACACAAGCTTGATCTTCGTTTGGACAACACACGATGGGGTCAGATGGCTATGATTATAGACACAGGCGGTGATCTAGCCAGGATGAACGAGGCCGGTAAGAAGGGCAAACAGATGAGAGCAACATTCACCACGTTGAACCCGGAGACATAAATATGATGCGGATCATCAAATCTATGTTGAAGCAGACTGCGGTCTATTGGGGAAACCCGGTGATGGATGGATACGGGAAGTACACATTCGACGCGGCTGTTGAACTCAGAGTTAGATGGGAAGACAAACAGGAACTGTTCATAGACCCGCAGGGTGATGAAGTATTGTCAATGTCTATTGTGTATGTGATATCTGATGTGGACATTGGCGGGTACTTGTATCTGGGTATCGAAACCGACCTAGACAGTAATCACACGGACCCCCAGATTATCTCTGGAGCGTTCAAGATAAAGCAGTTCGGTAAGCTACCTACACTTTCTGCGACGCAGCATTTGAGGCAAGCATGGCTCTAGACGTAAAAGGTCCTAGGAAGGGTTTGACGGTGAAGGGGCTTGATGACATCATGGAGAAATTAAACGCTTACATCAATGATGTCCCCTTTGTGACCAAAGTAGGTCTCATTGAAGCTGGACTGCTTATTCAAAAGGATGCTCAGTCCAGAACGCCGGTGGACCTTGGTAATCTCAAGGCCAGTGGTATGACCGTATGGAAAGGCAAGAAGGCCGTTCCAATGCCCGCGTGGAAGTCTTCGCGAGCAAAGGGAGCTAGCCCCAAAAAGAAGTCCAGCACGGAAGGACCAAGCTGGAGACGTAGGATATCTGTGGGAGAAGATAAGGTTGCTCTGCTTAGGGAAGGTCACACGTCAATGTCCAGTGAGTTGAAGCAACTAACGGGGTTGTCCGATGACTTCTGGAGCCCCACAGTGATGGTGGGTTTCAGTGCGTATTATGCTCTGTGGGTTCATGAGAATCTGCATGTATCTCATAGGGTGGGGGAAGCACAGTTTCTAAGACGAGCTGTCATATGCAACTTCGACAAGATACTTGCTGTTGTAAAGCAATCCAATGTGAAGGCGATAAGACGTGCTGGTCGTAAGAAGGCAAAGAGATTGAAAGGTGGGAAGGGGAGCGTTTCATTCGCCAGAGTATTACGAACGGCTGGAGTGAAGACAGGTGTGTCTGGTAGGATGGGACTTCCGGGTATGCCTGGAAAGACAACCATCCCAAGAATACCGACACCACAATCAGTTTTACGTGCTGGTAGGAAGGGGAAAGTAAAGTGAACACTGTTACTGAAGATGTAAAAGACTATCTGGTAGCACAAGCTATTGGTACTTTTGGAGACGGCACTGGATGGCGTATCTTCATAGCTGCCGAACCATCTTCACCAGATACCATCATCACTTTGTATGACACTCCAGGACCGAAGCCGGGGTATTGCTTCAACAAGGCTGTGAAGCCTATGAGGTTTGACAACATCGGAATTCGGGTACGTGGATTGACTTACAAGACTGCCAGAGCCAAGATGGATGAAATTGTGGATGCATTGAATAAGAGGGGTGCATTCAGTGTAGGGACTGTTCGCTACAGTGACATCCAGATGGTTGGGGATGTGTTTCCCATTGGCAGGGATGACAAGGATAGACCAGTCTGGTCTAGTAATTGGCAGGCATTCAGGGTAGATAGTAGTAGTTACTAGGAAGGATGAGTGATGAGTGCAGAAGAGAAAATGCCGGGATTAACCAAGACACAGGTCAAGCAGGTTCGGGTCACCGAATGGGCTGTAGCCAATGGATGGCGACCTGATCCCAACTTCCGTATTAATCCGCAACTGTTCGGCTTTGATGAAGAGAAGGGGGTGCGGATAAGGATAAGGTTTTTTGAACGTAGTATGACATTGGAAGAGAAAGTGCCTCTAAGTAAAGAGGAGAAAAAGGAAAGACCACTTCAGAATATGCAGTGGGTAGTGGTGGAAAAAAGATCCTATCCCAAGGTTACAATAAAAAATGGAGAGTTGGATTGGGGTAGGGTGGAGAAGAAGAAGGACAAGGAGGAAGAATAATGGCCTTCGTAGGTACAGGGACGACTATGACATGGGAATCAGGTTTCCACGCGGAAATCCTGGATCTGTCACCTCCGGGTGCGAGCAGAGTCTCAATCCAAACAAGTCATATGGGTACGACCACGGCACACACGTTCGTGCCCGGTGACCTTGTAGATTGGGGTGAGCTGACTGTTGAAATAGCACTCTTCCCGGGAACTACCATCCCGATTACGAGTGCGGCGTCTGAGGTTGTGGTAACATTCTCAGACAGTGGGTCCAGCACATGGACTTTCAATGCGTTCATGACAGGGTTTGAGTCATCTATTCCTCTGGAGGAACGGGCGACCGGAACGTCTACGTGTAAAGTCACAGGCGCAGTAGCTCAGGCTTAACAACAAGTGGAAAGTAGGAAAGGACTAACCATGTCCAAAAATAAGAAAGTAGAGGATACAAAAGTGAACGAGTTCTTAACCAAAGAAGAGATTGAGCAGATCGAAGACATAGAGACAAAAGAAATAACCATTCCTGAATGGAATAACAAGAAGGTTCGCGTGCGTGGTATGTCTGGTACTGAAAGGGATATGTATGACAACATACTCGCCAACCACACAAAAGGCGAAGCCCCAAATCAGACATTGGATATGGAAGGCATACGAGCTGAGGTCGTATCTCTGTGTCTAGTTGACGAGCTTGGTGTTCGACTGTTCACCACACCTTCAGATGTGAACATATTGTCTGCCAAGTCAGGCGCGGCCATAAGTAGGATCTACGATGTAGCTTGTGAACTAAGTGGGTTGACCCGCGAAGCACAGGACTTAGCGGAAAAAAACTCAAAAGCCGCCCAGAGCGGCAATTCTGGTTCCGGATCGCAAGAGCCATCGGCGGATGTACAGTAACGGAACTTCAGAAGAGGATGTCGAGTAAGGAGTTTGAAGAGTGGATGCTATACGACAGTATGTTCCCGAGCATGGAAGAGAGGATAGATTACGGCTTTGCGCGGGTACTGTGTGTATTAGCAAATATGTTCCGGGGGGAGAAAGAAAAGGAAATCCCTCTGGACAAGTTTCTGCCAAAGTGGGGAGAAGAACCCAAGGAGAAACAGCGACGTAGACCTGTGAAGGAACTGAAAAACAAGTTCCTCGCATGGGCGAGTGCACACAACCAATATCTCGCCAGTCAATTGAAAGAGAAATAGGATGCCAGTACAGAACATAGGCGGGATAGCAATATCCCTGAACGGTAAGGTAGCTGACTTCCAGAACAAGTTCAGAGGTGCTGGAGCTACTTTAACTCGCCTGAGCCAAAAAGCTGAGGCAGTAAGCGCCAAGTTTGAGTCTGTGGGCAGGGCTATGACCTACAATGTGTCTATGCCTATTGCGGCGGCGATGGGGGCATCAGTCCGTGCTTTCAGCAATTTTGATATTGCCATGACTGAGTCACTAGCTATCATGGGTCAGGTTAGTGATCAGATGCGCAAAGAAATGAGAGATACTGCCCTATCTTTGTCGGGAGAAATCAAGTACTCAGCAAGAGAACTGGCTCAAGGTTACTTCTATCTAGCTTCTGCTGGTATGGATGCTGCTCAGTCTATGCGTGCTCTGCCGACTTCCGCACGGTTCGCCATGGCCGGTGTCATGGATCAAGCTCGCGCCACAGAGCTATTGGCTGATTCCCAAGCTGCCCTTGGTTTGAAGGTCGCAGATTCTGAGCAGAACATGCGCAATATGACACGTGTTTCTGATGTACTGGTAAAAGCCAACACACTCGCACAGGCGACCACAGAACAGTTCGCAGAAGCTCTGGCTAACCGGGCCGCAGCATCTATGCGACTGTCCAACATTGAACTAGAAGAGGGTGTGGCTGTACTCGCGGCATTCGCTATGCAGGGTAGAAAGGGGCAAGAAGCCGGCCGTGCTTTGTCCATTGTTCTGCGTGACTTGCAGAGGGTTTCTCTTAAGAACAAAGATATGTTCCAGATCATGGGCGTCCGTGTTTTTGACGCTGATGGTGCAATGCGGAAAATGGCGGATATTGTGTATGATCTTGAACGTGCTATGGATGGACTCAGTGTTGCTCAGAGACGTGCTTCACTTCAGACCATGGGATTCCAGCAGAGGTCTCTCGACAACTTGCTGACTATCATAGGATTCAGTAAAGAGATACGGGAATTCTATAGGATATTGAAAATTGCGGGAGGTACGACAAAAGAAGTTGCTGACAAGCAGATGACAGCATTCGGCAACCAAGTCAAAATGGTCCGCAACCAAGTTGTTAATGTGGGAATAGACATAGGTAATAGGCTCCAACCCAAATTGCAGGGTCTGATGCAACGGGTATCAAAGGCTACTAGGACTTGGAGTAAGTACACTGATGCTCAGAAGAAGACACGCATACAGTGGGGTCTGTGGATAGCAGCAATAGGTCCGGGTGTTGGTGCTCTGGGAACAATAGGGAAAGTGTTGTTTGGTACGACCATTCCAGCTTTGAAGGCGACATACAAAGCTATCATGGCCTTTCCGGCAAAGCATCCTGTGACTGCATTGATAGCAGGTAGTGCCGGGGCCGGTTATGCAGCAGGAATGGCCATACGTCAGATTCCAGCCGTACAACGTGTTTCCACAGATATATGGACGGGTTTCCTGGATATGATTGGGCATTACACACATGATGATCCAGGGATAAATTTTGATCCTGCTACCCGCAGAGCTCGCCGTCTGAACAGAGAAAGGTGGAAAAAGGAAGGTTGGAAAAAATACCTGGGAGCCACCAGACTACAGGAAAAGTTGACCGAAGAGAACAGACAACGTCGTGCAGAAACACGTCTGACGGCACAACAGAGGGCCAGAGTAGCATTGGCATTCCGCCGTGATGAGTTGGAAGTTCTTGAACGGAGTATAGCGAATATGGCGAAGCACAGTCGCGAAAGAACCAACAAACAGTTTGCCGCAGCGGTCATGTTCGGAGCGTCGGGATCAACTGCCGCAGCAGAGTCGCGTCGCACGCGCGAAAACAAAGCTCTTTCCAACATAGACCAAAACACCAAAGACCAAGTCCGCCTGCTCAAGGAGGAGATAACCAAGTTGGAACAGGTGTTGGGTATTGTTAGCGGCGAGAATGTCAGGGTGTATAGTCTAGGAGGGTAATATGTCTGTGTCGTCTATAACTGAACTCCCCCAGAAATCAGGTACAGAAACCATAGAGGGGCGGGAGTACATTCGCAAGTTCCATGTCTTCACTGATGACATAACTGATGATCAGTACACCATATTCAGTATCCTGGGTACTGAAGTGACCGGTGTAACAATCCCCAAACCGGGCAAGGAACACCCTAGTGATGATTCTGTAACAGTGCGTAGTGTGAGACCTGTACAGAATCCTGAAAAACGGTCGATGTGGGATGTTTTGGTAACGTATCGCACACGCGATGTTTCATCTCCAGGAACAGGGGAAGAACAAGTCTTACCAACGGAACTTCCTCCGAGGGTATCGTTTGGACATAGGCTGTACAGCCGAGAATTAGATCGTGCTTACCAAGCAGGAGATAATGCCGGTGAACCATCCAAGGCTGTGAGGAACAGTGCGGGGGATCCATTTGATCCACAGCCTATGCACGACGTATCTCATATGATCATCAACATAGCTCGCAATGAAACTATGGATGAATTCTCCTCAGAGCAAACGGTCAAGAAGTACAAGAACACACTCAATTCAGTCGCCATAACAATCGGTGGTGTATCAATAGGGATACACGAAGGTAAAATGGTGAAGGTAGCCGGGGACAAGAGATGGGATTATGAAGGTAATCCCTACTACGAAGTCACCTATGAAATAGAAGTTGCAGATGAAACCCATCTTGGGTATCTGTTGGATAGGGGTTTCTATCAGAAGATAGGTGACAATGATCACAGACGTGTTTTGGAAAGTGATATTGGTACTGTCGTAAGTGGGAAGGACCGTCCAGTTAGTGAACCTGTACTTCTGGACGGTGCTGGTTTGATACTGGCTGACGATGATCCAGCGGGACCACAATGGCAACAATTCCAACCACTGTACGCTCTGAGTTGGGCTATGTTGGATCTACCTGTGTCGGAGTAGAGTTATGCCCCTAGAAAAATGGACATTTGATAAGCAGTCTGCCAGACGCATAGGAAGAGCCACCTTAGAAGTGGAGCATATGCGTCGCGGTAAGTACCCCCGTGGATCAAGACACAGGGATTTTGAAGATGTGTCTTATTGGGACATGTTTGAATTTGAGTATGATGGCACCACGTCTATCAAAGTCCATGCAGGTTATTGGATCCGGTGGGCTAATGGACATGATCATTGGGTGCCGTTGACCACTGATAGTGGAACAAGTGGTGATCCTGATGATTACTATACACTCACTGGGATAACATCCACAAAACTAATACTTGCCAAGTTGAGCAAAGCGGCCAGTTCATCCAGCAATGAAGCCAATGCTTTGGATCCAGACACATTGGAAATCACCACAGCCGCTTCGATCCCTGTGGATGATGACTACTTCGAGTATTTCCCTCTTGGCGTGGTGACTGCATCTGGTGGAGTGATCACCAATGTTAGGAACTACCACACCGGGGTCATCGGGAACTATATGGCCATACTGGATGGCAATTCCCTTAACTATGGAGAGGACCGCACCGAACAGATTTACGATTGGGACGTAGCAGCAAGCGGGGGGTCTATGCCTACCGATGCTCTAATCCCTTACCACAATGATATCAATGATGACCTATTGTATGCCGACCAGTCTGACTTCGGAGATTGGATTGCGGAGTACTTCAACAATGGGGGAACGTGGCCGTATCAGGAGTGGAGTGAATTGTTGGACACGGTTGGTGATCCCGAGGTGTCTTGGAATGAAGGATACATACCAGTCGTCACCCATCAGGGTGATAGCACGTTCAAGTTGGAATTGATTGATCCGGACCTTATGGGGAATTGGTGGAAGCTTGATGGGAACTATGACGAAGCATATGGTCCGGAGATTGGGAACAGTGGTGGGGCTGACAAGGTGATCGATCTGGATGCTGAGCAGTTATTTCCTGCCGGGTATGCATGGACTCTGGACTGGGACGCGAGGCAGTTTGACGGAGATGATTGGACATTTCTTGCCGGGACGGTTGCGAAGGTAGCGGATACAACAGCCGCAACCGCGAACGATACGGGAGCACTACAAGTCAAGGGAGGTATCAACGCACAAGATACTTGCTATTTTGACGACGGAACCTATGTTGTTGAACTGTTATCTAGTGGCGAATCCTCGGCTGGATATTTCTATGAAAGCCCTTTCCAAGTCTACATATGTGGTCAAGGTAGTGGGTTGTTTGCATGGGATGGTGATTACGGAGTACGACTTGCGAATCAAGTTGAAGCTGGCAACTTTCAGAGTTCTACGGAAACGGTGCGTCTGGCAACTGCATCTTATGGGGTGGACGTAACCGACGGTGTGGGGATCAATGTGCATTCAGGAGGTGATTACTATCACAATGACGTACAAGGAGCAACACAGACAGACCCCGCACTTACAATTCTGGATGTTAATGGGGGAGCGCACACCCTTTACTTAAGAGGAGGTATATTATGCGCATCATAAAAGTATTAGCGGTTCTGATCGTTTTGTTGAGAGTATCAGTTTGTGAAGCTGGTGTTCGCCCAAGTGGATGTGAGTGGGACCTATACATTGGTCCCTTAGAAACGTAAGGAGGAAAGAAATGCCACAGATGAGAAAAAGTACAGAGGCGAAGATCAGGGAAATAAGGGAAGAGGAGCAACAGTTCCAACGTGCGAAGGAAGGGGCCTTCGCTCAGGCGGAACGGGAGCACTGCAAGGATGAAGACATATCCAAACTGATAGGGAAGAGAAACGATCTGATTGAGGAACGTATGACCCTGCAGAAAAGGCAGAAGCAGATTGGAATGGAACTGGCAAGGGTAGCTGAAGATATACGTGGCTATCTGGAACAGTTCGTACCAGAGGATTACAGGGAGGAGAAGGACTGATGTCCAAGCGGGTGACTACAGTTTATTGGGATGTCAACCTGCTCACCCATTATGATTCATCTGGGGTCAGGTTGAAAAAAACGTCGTGGCCTTATGTCATATACAAGGAGAAGATGCTGATAAACATCTACCTTGTCACAGATGACAGCCTTACAAGCTTCACCAGATTGAGCAATACAGACGTTTTTGCGGCAGCGATAGATGATGCGTACAATGTACAGTCATCTGCGTTGCTGATGGCGAGTACCGCTAATGCCGGGATTAATCAAGCCGGTGATTGGGCTGGGAGCAGTAATGGTCAAGCTGATGAAACACAGGGAGAGATAAGTATAGAGATAGATGCGACTGGTAGTGCCTTCGGTACTGCATTAGGGTCAAACAAGAGTGAAGATTGTATCTTGGAACTACAGGCATTTGATGGGGCAAGTAGCCTCAATCTCACCGCTGTGTTTCAGATACCCATTATCTGCTACAATGTAGTAAACGCAACATAGGAAAAGGAGAAGAGAAATGCAGAAGTTCACAAGTTGGTTCGGTGGGTTAGTTCTTGGGGTGATTATCACTGTCGGCGCAGTGTATGGAATGGTGTTGGCTTTGGATGTGAACAGCACAGATGACATGAAGAAGCTCACATTCAACAACCTTCCTAGCACCAAGGACGCCGGGATGATGATGAAGTATGCACAGTGCTATCAGTTGGAGGAGGCAGGTAGCGATACATACTACAAGAGATGGAACAGCGGATCAGGGTCAAACCTTATCATGAGGATAAAGAAGTCAGGTGACATCTGGACCTATGAAAAGGCTACGGATACATGGGCGAACAGAGCGACTGCCACGTATTCCGCAATCAATGAGTAACTGAAGGGACAACACCACAAAGGAGTGTATGATGAAAAAGGTTGTGACAGTGATACTTGCTTTGCTTCTCAGCTTCAACGTGGCTCAGGCCGCAGGGAAGTTTGATGCACTGCTAGGTGAACTGAGAGAAGAGGACACTACTTCTCTTACAGGATATGCCAAACTGGCAGGGACAAACACCTGGACCGCCACTAACACGTTCAGCAAGCGAGTAATTATTGACGGGACCGATGACAAGATGCTTGATGTGATTACCACGGGCACGAACGGTCCGGCCGTGCGCATAGTTGTGCCGGATTCCATGGCGGGGAATGCGGATTGCCTCTTAGTCGAGCAAGCAGACGGCACCGACATCTTTAAGGTTGACGAGGACAAGGATGTTTATATCGGGC
>Ga0272441_10000760_pt1 | contig 71800 bp, 51 predicted proteins | sample SSMProp6N_FD_193582 | JGI IMG/M metagenome (GOLD analysis project Ga0272441, IMG submission 193582) | Marine sediment archaeal communities from Little Sippewissett salt marsh, Falmouth, MA, United States - SSM-Prop-6N | ecosystem: Environmental > Aquatic > Marine > Wetlands > Sediment ...
CGAATTCACCGCCCGGCAAGCCCCAGATCAGCGGTCCTTCCGAGGCCGAGACAAACACGGTTGTGCTCTTCGAACTTCTTTCAACCGACCCGGACGGCGACGACGTCAGATTCGTTGTGGACTGGGGTGACGGCACCGGGAACCATTTCACCGACTGGACGCCTTCCGGAACCCCCCTGACAGTGGGCCACCTGTGGAGCGAGCCTGGCAGTTACTCCATACGTGCCCAGGCCCTGGACAGTTCCCAGACACCCTCGGAATGGTCCGATCCGCACCCGCTGGTCGTCACAGACCCCGGCGGCGGTGGGTCCCAAGAACCCGTTGACGATTGCCAGGTATCTGACCACACCGCTCCCGGCGAGGTGACCGCCGGTGATGGTTTTTCGATCACCGTTGCTTTCAAAAACACCGGCACCACCATGTGGAGCCATCCCATGTATTCCATGGTGGCCACCGGCGCGGACGTTCTGGGGGACAGCGAGTATTTCCTGACCCCCGGCGAGACGGTTCTCCCCGGCGGCACCAGGACCTTCACGCTCGACCTGAGCGCACCCACGGTTGCGGGGACGATCACCCTGGGGTGGTCCATGGCACGCTCCGGTATACCCTTCGGCGAGGCGCTGCCGGTGACCCTGGATGTGGTTTTGGCAGATGTCCCCGATGACAGCGTCACCCTGCCGGTGCCGGATGTACCCGATGTGCCTGGCTCGGATGTGAAGGCCGGCGAGGAGTCCGGGTTCACGATGGACGTGGACCTGTCGGGGGTTTCCGATCTGACCGATCTGGAGCTGGAGGTGGACTGGGGCGACGGTAGCACATCTTCCTATCCCCTGACGGGTGGGGGCCCGGTGACGGTTGCGCACACCTGGGATGACCCGGGCAGCTACGTGGTCAGGGCCAGGTTGGTGTCGGACGTTCACGGCGGGTCCGAGTGGTCAGAGGGGTGGACTGTGGAGGTGGCATCGGCGGGGACGGATGACGATGACGACGTGATCGGTAACGATGACGATGACGACGTCGGGGACGATGACGGCAGCGGTGATGACGACGGCGCTGGAGAAGACGATGGCGGGGATGAATTGGATGACGACCCGGAGGGGTCGGGCACCTCCTCCGAAGGCAGCGGTGGCGGAAAGGGACTGATCATATGGGTTGCAGTGGCTGCAATGATCTGCATCGCGGCGGTGGCGGGGATGGTGGTGTGGGCGTCCCGCTCCAGCAGGCAAGGAAGGAAGCGTATAATGGATGATCTGGATGATGAAGGTCAATTGGATGATCACCATCCCGGAGGGACTGATTCCTCAAACAGCAGCAAATATGAGCTGGAAAAGGTCACCGACCGCCGCAAGCCAGACAGGTAAGACATCATGCCCGGCACGAATGTTTCAAAGCCCGTGATGCATCCATGGTAATATCCTGTGCCGATCCGCCGGGTCTTACCCTTCGCATACGCAAATCGTGATATATCCCTTGGGCCAATCTGTAATTGTGAATTCCCTGCACAAGGGGTGAAGTCACGAAGCCCAGGGTACATGTTGAACGGTGGGAAGAACTCACGGATACGCGCTCTGCATTAAAACGGAGGCTTGAAGCCCTAAACTGGAAGTCCATCGTCAAACCCGGTTCCCGGTTTGTAATCAAGGTAAACGGGACCCACTTCACCTATCTTGAAGGGATAACCGGACCCTCATCCGCCGAACTGCCATGGCTTGCGAAATGGTTCTGGTTGCATCGCCACTTTCACTCACCCCTTGTATAATTAATAAACAGGTATGCCGTTGCCCCCTGTGATGGTTGCTGATAGGCTCCTTCCCCAGCTTGACGATACTGTGAGGTTCATTCGATCGGTCAAGGATGAGACCGGACCCATGGGGGATGAACAGGCCGATGTGGATGATGACGCCACCACCATGGTCAGGAGGCCGGAGAGCGGGGATTTTGCTCCTCTCGAACCTGGCGTGCCGCCGGAAAGACTGGCGGCGGTGGACGGGGGCTCCGCTGTGGTGCTGGACGGAGGATCATTTGTCATAGCAGCCTACCGGGCCGAGGCCCTGGACGTTTCCCAGGGAAAGATAGCCGGTCCTCCCTTTCCACCTTCCCCCACAGTAACGCCCGTGTCCCATCTCAATAGGGATGCTGTCTATTGCAAGAAATACCGGGATCTTCTGGGATGCGATCCTGAGTCCTGCCCTCATGACATCAACCTGGTGGTGGAACGATTGCGTAACCTGGACGAGTGGCAGCAGATACACAATGCCGGTCAGCGTATGCAGAAGGGAGACGTTATCCTGGTGGACGGGTCACTCCGGGCCGGGATAAAACGCACTGATCGGGTCCTTGAAGAGGTGCTGGGCAACGTGGCCGAAAGGGGCGTGTCCCTGGTCGGTGTGTCAAAACGATCCGTTCTGCGGTTCCGCAACTCCCCGGCTCTGCCTGTCATCAAATCCATGGGCGACGACCTGTTCCCCGGGAGCGGGTGGTTCTGCAGACTGGACATCCAGGGGGACCGGAGCCATTCCCTGGGCGACCTCTACGTGGCCAAGCTTCACCCGGCCTCCCGTTTCGTCTTCCGGCTGGACGTGGCATCATCCGATCAGGCCCGGGAGGTGCTCTCCCAGCTTCTTCCCCTCTCCAGGGACCCCCAGTATTTGGGATATCCCCATCCCCTGGCCGCCGTTCATAATCGTGTCTCCATTTCAAAACCCGAGGCCGAGGACATCCGTCATTTCCTTCGTCAGAAGGCCCTGCAGGGCGGCGTGCCACCGTCCTGGTGGGACGATACCTTCGCAAACTTTCATAACGTACTGGACAGGGGCGTGTAGAATTTGACTGGCAGCACCATAGGAAGAATAATCGGCAGGGGCCTGACAGAGCTATTGTACAGGGCCCGTTTCGGCCGGGACGTCACCCTGGGAGAGATACTGGCCGTGGATGATGATGAGGGGGGCGACCGGACCTTCCTCCTGCGGGTCCACGATATCCTCTACGGCACCGAGGCAGCTGCCGCCGACTGGGAAGAGCGTGTGGCCGGTAACATCATGCTGCTGGAGGACTACGGTGAGGATGATGCAATAAGCGACAAGCAGAACCGGTTGTTCCAGGTGGGGGTATGCTCCCTTCTGGGGTACCTGTCGGAGAACAATTTCCGTAAGGCGAAAACACTGCCTCCCCACTTTGCCCGGGTCCGGCTTCCCGATGATCGGGATTACCAGGCGCTCCGGGACCACGTGGGTGACATCTCCATAGGTAACCTTCGATCCGGTGAGGAGGTGCTGCCGTTCCCGGTGGGCATGGAGGGGGAGAACTTCCCTTCCCACGTAGGCATTTTCGCCACAACCGGTATGGGAAAGTCCAACCTGATGAAACGGCTGGCGGCATCCTGCCTGAACAGCGGCCGTTACGGCCTGCTGATCCTGGACCCCCACGGCGAGTACTACGACGGCGGCAAGGAGGAACTCCGGGGCCTGATCCATCACCCCATGGCCCGGGAACGGATGGAGGTGTATTCCGCCCGGGAACTCCGGGGACCCCACAACCGGCTTCGGGTGGCGGCCCACGAGGTGTCCGTTGACGATTACAAGCAGCTCTACGATCCTTCGAAGGCCCAGGTGGATGCCCTGGAAACCGCCGCACGGGTGTTCGGTGACCGGTGGCTGGTCGAGTTCCTGGAACGTGATGTGGACGGTTTGATGGTGGACATGCCCAACTCCTACCCGGAAACCCTGGGGGTGATCCAACGAAAGCTCCGCAACCTCTTCCATTACGGTCTTATTACCAAGGACAAGACCGTCACTGTCACCGATTCAATATACAACGCCCTTCGGGAGGGAAAGGTGGTCCTGGTGGACACCTCCAACATGGGCGAGCCCGAGGAACTGCTCATTTCCGTGGTCCTGGGCCGATGTGTCCTCAACCGGAACAAGGCCCTGTTCGGGTCGAACCCGGACGGGTTCCGCAGACTTCCCCCCATGCTCATCACCATGGAGGAGGCCCAGCGGGTGCTCGGTGGCGTGTTCCAGACGGGTCCAAGACGAAACGTGTTTGCCCAGATAGCCCGGGAAGGGCGCAAGTTCAAGACCGGCCTGTGCGCCATATCACAGCAGCCAAAACTGATCGACGAGGAGGTGCTGTCCCAGTTCAACACCCTCTTCATAATGGGCCTGGCGGACCGCAAGGATCGTGACATACTTCGCGACAGCGCAAAACAGGACGTGTCACGGCTGGGGACCGAGATCCAGATGCTCATGCCCGGTGAAGGGTTGATAACCTCACCCACGTCCCCCTTTGCCATTCCGGTCAAGGTGGACCTTTACGAGGATTTCCTATCAGGTGGCATTTCATCTCCGAGACCGATCTCCAGATCAACAAGGTCCCCTGCCATGGTCACCATGGAGGAACCCGAGGCCGTGGCGGACCCCGGTTCAGAAGACTCCTTGGAAGTTGGTGGTGATGAAGAGGTTGGTCCCGGGGAAGGGGACCCGCTTGAGAATGCCCATGTGAAAGGAGTGGATGATGATCTGGATGATCTGGATGACGATGAGTACGACGACGATCAGGACGATCTGGATGATGTTTTCCCCGATGATGATCAGGTTGATGATGACGGGCTATATGATGACGAATACGATGACAATGTACGCGATGACCACATGGAGGGTGACGATGGGTCTGGTGACTATGGACCGGGTGGTGATGGGCCGGATGACGATGGACCGGATGACGATGGGCCGGATGACGATGGACCGGGTGGTGATGGGCCGGATGACGATGGGCCGGATGACGATGGACCGGATGACGATGGGCCGGATGACGATGGGCCGGATGACGATGGGCCGGATGACGATGGGCCGGATGACGATGGGCCGGATGACGATGGGCCGGATGACGATGGGCCGGATGACGATCTAACGGACCGGGAGAGTGTCCGTGAAATGAAGGAAAGGATGGCCTTCGAGGCAGTGATCGATGAAATGGCCCACGATACCGATGCTGAAAAACCCCAGCGTATCAATTTGGATTCCGGCGCGGATGTAGATGAAAGTCAGGCGGACTGTGATCCACCGAAAAGCGCGGGGAATGAACCGGAAAACCCCTCGGTGAACATGAATATAAGTACTTGTGCCTGGGGAGGGCTAAAACAGGATGTCAAGGCCGCTCGGCACAGGAGCAATCTGGATGAACGGTCCGGAGACGGGGTCGTTCCGGAAACCTACACACCTCCGCCCCCGGATGGCATCCATCATGACGGGTCAACCATCTGGCCCCCGCCGGAATTCTTTGGACAGGAAAAGAAAAAAGGACCGGATCGGGATGACGATTTCTACTGAGGGCCTGTGGTGAAGATCGTACACATCGCCGACACCCATATAGGGTACTCCGCCTACAACAAGCTGGATCCGGATACCGGGATCAACCAGAGGGAACAGGACGTCTACAACGCCTTTGGACTTTGCATTGCAAGGATACTGGAGATCAAGCCCGACGCGGTGATCCACGCCGGTGACCTTTTCGATTCTGTCCGGCCCACAAACCGGGCCATATCCGTGGCCCTGGACGGTCTGATCCGGCTGAGCGAGGCGGGGATACCCACCGTTCTAATCGCAGGCAATCATGAGACCCCCCGCCTCCGGGAGACCGGGTCGGTGTTCAGGCTCTTTTCACACCTGAAGAATATCTATCCGATCTACCGGGCACGACCGGAGACCGTGGCACTGGGCGATCTGGGCGTTTATGCAGTTCCCCATTCTTCTCAGGACGGGGCCATGGCGGATGGTATGAGCAAGTACCACTTCCCGGATGATGTCCGTTATCGGGTGATGACCGTTCATGCCGGCGTATCGGGCATGAAGGCCTTCAAGACCGGGTCCTTCAACGAACAGCTGGTACCGTCAGGGTGCATCCCCCGGCAGAACGTGGATTACGTGGCCCTGGGGCATTACCATGAAGAGTGTCAGGTGGAGGATAGGGCCTACTACAGCGGGTCCACGGAGAGACTCAGTTTCGCCGAGGCCAACCACGAACGAAAGGGTTTTTTACAAATTGACCTGGACAGGGCAGACGATCCGGATTTCATATCCATCCCCACACGGGAGATGGTGGACCTGCCACTGCTTGATTGTTCGTCGGTTTCACCCGATGCCATAAACCGGACGATAATGGAACGGGTGGACTCAGAGGACCTTTCAGGAAAGGTTGCCCGATTGCGGGTCCTCAACATCCCACGGATCGTATACAAATCACTGGACTTTGCAAAGCTCCGTTCCCGGGGAAAGGATGCGATCCACTTCGAGATCAGATATCACGTTCTGGATATCCAGGGGGCCCAGGAGGCCCAGGCCCCGCAGTTTAGGACCCTCCGGGAGGAATTCGAGGGATTTTTGGCCAAGGAACCGGTAGAAGGGGCGGATAAGAATGACCTGGAGAAGCTGGGATTGAGCTACCTTGAACGGGTGCAGGAGGAGGGTAAGTGATCCTTCGGGGTGTGGAGCTGGTCAACTACCGCCGCTTCAAGCGTGAGGTTATCGAGTTTCCCGACGGTCTCATCGGAATTGTGGGTGAGAACGGGGCCGGCAAGACAACCCTCATCGAGGCTGTCGCCTGGGCGCTTTTCGGGAACCAGACCGCCCTGGTCCGCACCGAAAAGGAGGCCGTCAGGGGGGCGTACGCCGCCCCTTCGGACCCCTGCAAGGTTGCCCTGGCCTTCTCCATCGAAGGGGACAGTTACGAGGCCATCCGGGAGATGAGGGGGACCAACCAGGTGGTCCACGCCAACCTGATGGTCAACGGCAAGCAGCTGGCGACCGGTGATAGGGAGGTCAATAAGAAAGTGGCCTCGGTCATCGGCATGGACTACGGCGCGTTCTCGACATCGGTTTACGCCCGGCAAAAAGAGCTCAACGCCATGTCCCAGATGCGCCCCGCCGAACGCAAGCAGCTTATCATGAGGATGCTTAGGATCGACGCGGTTGACGATGCGGTAGCCGAGGTCCGAAAGGATATCCGGGACTGCGAATCCGAGATCAAGGGAATTGGCCGGGTCCTGGTCCGCGACGACGGCACGGATGTGATGGATGAGATAAAGGGGAAGTTGAAGGACGCCGAATCGGCAATGGCCAAGGAGATAAGGGACGCCGAGGTGTTGAAAGGCAATCTGGAAAGGGCGGAGACCGGTTTTGGGAAACTGGATGAAAAATTCAAATCAGAGTTGAAGAAAAAGGACGACTGGACCCGGTTGAAGGGGGACCTGAAGGTCCGACAAACCCGCCTGGAGTCGCTGACAGAATCGCTGGAGCGTTCGAAAAAGGATATCGATGAACTTGCTTCCCGGGAGAAGAACCTCAAGGTACTGGAGAAGGGTGAAAAGGATTATCTGGACACCAGAAAGAAAATAGACGACATGGAGGGCAAACGGAAGGCCCATATCGAATGGGAAGGGGCGGTGGAGAAGGTCAAATCCCTCAAAGAGCGACGGGAAGAGGTGCTCGGGAAGAAGAAGGAACTCGAACCCCGGCTCAAGGAACTGGAAACGCTCACTCAAGAACGGGAAGAGTTCCTGGTAAACCAGGACGCCAACCTCACCGAAATTGAGACGCTCAAGGAACAGCAGGCCGGGCACAGAACATTGACCAAGGAAACGGAAAAACGGCTAAAGGAAGTCCGAGAGCACCTCAAGACCGTGGAGAAACTGGGGCCTGAAAGTCCCTGTCCAACGTGTCTTCGACCCCTGCAAGAGCACGAGAGCGTGCTTTTGGAGAAGCTTCAGGACCAGGAGATGGAACTTGAGCTGAAACTCGAAGAGGTCAAGCAGGACCTGGACAAGGTCACCGGAGAGCTCGGCGACTGCGAGGCAAAGAAGAAGGCCCTGGAAAAGAGGCGGCAGTACCTGGATGACCAGGAGCGAAAGGCCGCCGGGCTCCGGGCCCGGCTTGAGGAGAGCTCGAAGGACCAGAAACGGGTGGAGAAGGACCTGGCAAACGCGGAAAAGAAATTGGCATCCATCAAAGACCCCGGGTTCGACGAGAAGGTCCTTAAAGACCAGGGGGGGCGGCTTAGGGAGCTTGAAAAGGACCACGAGAGGTTCCTGGCATTGAAACGGGACCTGGAAAGACTGCCGAAGCTCAAAGAGGAGCTGGCTGCTGGGGAGAAGAGGTCCGCTGCAACCAATGGGGAGATCAAGGAGATGGAAAGGAAGATGGCCGAGCTGGGATTCGACCCTGACAACTTCAAGCCGCTCAGCGAGAAATTCGAAAAGGGGCGGGTCGAGCTGGAACGGCTCAAGCGGAACGTTGCCCTGTCCGCCCAGAGGAAAGTTTCAGCAGAGAAAGAGCTCAAGAACGCCAAGGACCGGCTTGATGATTTCGAAAAACAGGCTGGTAAGGTCCGGGAGCTGGAAGAACGGGTGCGCACGCTCAAGATCCTCACCACCGTCATGAACGATTTCAAGCAGCACCTGATATCCCGCATCCAGCCAACGATATCAGCAATAACCTCCGAGCTGTTCCATCAGCTCACCGATGGACGGTATTCCACAATAGATATTGATGAGAACTACGACATGCTTGTTACCGATCAGGGTGAGACCCACAGCCTTTCCCGGTTCTCGGGTGGGGAGGAGGACCTGGCCAACCTGTGCTTCCGTCTGGCAATATCCAGGTCCCTGGCGGAGCAGACCGGTGGAAGCGGGCCCCAGTTCGTTATTTTAGATGAGATATTCGGCAGCCAGGACCACAACCGGAAACGCAACCTCATGGCAACCCTGGCACAGCTGCAGAACCGGTTCAGGCAGATATTCGTCATAACCCACATAGAGGATGTAAAAGATTATTTCACCACGGTGATAGAGGTTACTGACCAGGGGAACGGTACCTCTAAAATAACCATGAGCTGATACCCCGGCCGGTGGATCGGCATGGACTGCATTCCCAGGACAGTGGATGATCTGAGCGATGAACAGCTGGACGAGCTGGCGGTTGATTACTGCAGACGTACATTGATCCATCACGGTCTCTGGTTCACAGAGGTCCAGAAACGGGAAGGTCTGGAGACGGCCATCGATTGCGAGCGTGAGGCCATGGAACGGTTCCTGCCCATCATGAACAGACGGCTGGGCCCGGTTTTTTCATCCATGGATGACGATGGGTTTTTGGCCCATGCCAAGAGGCTGGATAGGGATGCCAAGCTTCATCTGCTCAAGGTGATATCCAAGAACTGGCTTGCCCTGGACGGGGTCTGGTTCCAGGCAGTGGAGGGTCGAAAAGGGCTCGAGGCCGCAATGGCATCCAACAATGCCGCCTGGGAATCTTTTGCTTTCGTGGAGGCCAGACACATTCTACGATTGCTCGGTAGGGATGTGGGTGAAGGGTTGGACTCTTTGATGGAAAGCTTCAACTTCCGGCTGTATGCCACCATCAATCGCCAGACCGCTGTAATGATCGATGATCGGACCCTGGAGTTCGAGATGAACGATTGCCGGGTACAATCGGCCCGAAAGCGCAAGGGGCTTGCGGATTACCCCTGCAAGAACGCAGGTACTGTGGAATACCGTCGTTTCGGGGAAGGGATAGATCCACGGTTGAGGGTGGAATGCGTCGGCTGTCCTCCGGACGATCATCCAGATGAATGGTTTTGCAAGTGGCGGTACGTTCTGGGTCCCTGACGGGGAGATGATCCGGGCATGACCATCATGGATATTCCTTGTACGTGAAGATCAGTATCCCGAGGATCATGGATATGGTCACGAATGCGGCAAGGGTGATTGTGGTGTCACCCACTGTTGACCCGTTGTAACTGGACAGCTCGCCCACGGTGAACATGTTCGACCCCAGGCTGCGCAGGTAGTGGTTGATCGCTACCATCTTGATCCTCCCGGGGAAGTTGCCGATGAAGAGTTCCCATATGAAGACAAAGAAGAGTCCGAAATATATGGGGGTCCTGAAGATCAGGCTCACCATCATGAACAGGGAAGAATAGACCACGGTTCCGATTATCATCAGTTTGATGAAGCTGCCGTATATGTCTCCCGTCCCGTCAAACCCGAATTCACCGAAGTATATCAAAAACCCCGAGGTGAACACCAGGACCATAATAACGGATACCGTAATTATCAGGCCCAGGTAGTAACCGATGTATATGGATGCCTTGCAGAGGGGCGACGTGGCTATCTGGGTTATGCTCCTGTCCACTATCTCGTCCCGGATAAGTGAGCTTCCGTAGATCATGGTGATGACTGGAAGAATGAAGAACAGGACCAGGGCCGATGCGAAATTGATGAACTCCTCCCGCTCCTTCTGTTCCACCTCCGTTGACCCGTAGAAGGCCACCGAGCAGAACAGGGCCATTATGGCAAACACAAGTACGATACGCTTGCTCACGAGCACCTTGCACATCGAGTACCTGGTGATGGTCAGGGTCCCCTTGATCTGTGTTGCCATGTCCATTCTATCACCACCCCACCAGGTATCTGAACACGGATTCAAGATTGTCATCCAGGCTGTACACCTTGTCCACCTCGCATCCCAGCTCTTCCACCAGGGAAGGGAACGCGTTGAAGAACTCGTCGGGTTGCTGGACCTGAACAATTGCGCTGCGGCGATCAGGGTTGAATTGGATGGATACCACAAAGGGCATCTCCACGAACCGTTTTGCCAGTTCTTCCATTTCCTTTGACTCAACAATGATGTTGTGGGGGTGCTTGTCTATCATCCCCCGGATATCTGATATGTCACCTACGGCAACCGCTCTCCCCTTGTAGATGACCACCACCTGGTGGGTCAGCCTCTCCACCTCGTGGAGCACGTGGGAGCTCACTATAATGTTGTGTCCGTGCTGGCGGTGCAGTTTCTTCACCAGATCGATTATTTCCCTACGGCCCAGAGGATCGGTCCCGCTGAGGGGCTCGTCCAGAAGTAGCAGTTTCGGGTTGTGGACCATGGCCCCGGCGATCTTCGTTCTCTGGCGCATGCCCTTGGAAAACCCACCGATCTTGCGATCTGCCGCATCCCCCATGCCCACGATATCCAGCACCTCATCCACCCGTTTGGCCAGTTCCTCACCGCCCTTGCCATGGAGGCCACCGACGAATGTCAGAAAATCCCTGGGCGTCTGTTCGTTGGAGAGGTTATCGAAATCTGGACAGAAACCGAAATCCCTCATGAGCGCCGTGTTGTTCCAGGGGTCCTGGCCGAACATCCTGATCTGTCCCACGCTGGGCCTGATCAGGCCAGTCAACGTCTTGAAAAAGGTGCTCTTGCCAGACCCGTTGGGTCCCACGATACCCGTGATGCCGGGTTCAATATCCACGTTGAACTGGTTGAGCCCGATGACCTCCCCGTACCATCGGGACAGGTCTCTGGCCCAGATTATGGGCCCGTTCATCTACCCACCCCCTTCCTGTGGATGTTGATGTAGAGGATGGCCAGAGGGATCGCCAGGAAGGTAAGCAGGATGCCCGCAACCATTGAACCGGTTATCTGGCTGGGAAGCGCCCTGTCGAAGAGCAACTGGTAGGTGAAGTCCAAGATCGACGCGGGGTTGGCCAGCATCCATCTTTTATCGAACATCCTGAATATCTCGCTGATGATTATCAGAACGAAGAAGCTCATGAAAATACCCACCCCCGCATAACTGGGTCGTTTCGTGAATGAGGATATCATGAGCCCGAACGGTATGAAATAAACAGTTGTTATTAACGCCCCAGCCACGGTCAGCCCCAGGACCACAAAACTGGTGCTGTAGTCCGAGCCGGTCTGGGTCCCGATTATTGCCAGGGCAACCACCACGGGAACTATGAACGTGTACAGTCCCAGGGTTACGGCCGCCCCGATGAATTTCCCGCTGATGTAGTCCCGGGTGGTGATGGATCTTGAAAAGTAGAGTACGAAGGAGTTGTTGCTTATGTCCTTGGATATGAGGTCGGCGCAGATGATGGATGCCAGAAGAAGAGTGAATATCACCACGAGCTCGTTCCTCAAAAAACCCGAGGTCTGGCTCGAGTAATAGGAGCTCATCTCGTTTTCCGATTCCATTTCCAGAAGACGGGTCTTGATCTCCTCGTCTTCCTTGTAGGTTTCTTCATCCGGTTCGAAATAACCGTGGACCATCCCGGTGCCGTTGATATTTCCCGTTCCCATGATCATTCCGGCTCCGTTGAGACTTCCATCCACCACAACGGTGCCGTTGGTGTCGAAGGCGCCCATAACGTACACCTCGCCATGGAACATCTCGGTGCTCTTGTATTCCAACGATCCCGATCCGGTCACGTTGCCCATGATCACGCAGACGCCGTCTATGTATAGCGATCCGTCGATCCCGATGTCTCCGGCGCACAGAACGTCCCCCTCGATGGTCAGGCTACCCTCCACGAATAGAGAATCCTCTGACGATGTATCATCGTCATCATCCCCGCAATCCATGGAAATGATATTGGTGATATCCTCCTGGCTTAGGCTTCCGCTGACGTTCCCGGTCCCGTTTAAAAAACCTGTCCCGATAATGATACCCTCACCCTGCAGCATGCCCATGAGACCTGCTTCTCCGTCGACCATGACGGATCCCGCCATGGTGAGTTCTCCGTACTGGGCGAGCATGTTATGGTTGTCAAAAAATATGGTTCCCTCCACGGACCCCCGAAGAGAAAGATAACCGTTCACGTAGAAGCTGCCGTTTATGGATATCTCGCCGTCGACCAGAAGGTCCCCTTCCGTTCCAAGATCACCCGTTAAGTTCATCCGGTATTCCGGGGGAGGGTACGGTGGAGGTGACCCGGGAGGAACGGTGCCGTCATCATCCACGGGATTGGTCGTCTGACCATCCTTCTGGTCGGGTGAACTGTCGGGATTGTCCATCTCCCGATCATCCCTGATCCTCTGGATATCCTCGGTGATGTTGTCGAAGACGGTTGCCTCGCCGGACCAGTCCCCTGAAAGATTTCCCTTTCCTTCTATGAACCCGAACCCGTAGATCGTACCGGTGCCGGTGAGCTCCCCGTCCAGGAACGCCGTTCCGTTGATGTCCAAGGCGCCGGAGACGTTGAGACCGGTTTCGCTGGTTATCCCGTTGGCGCTGGTGTACATCCCGGTCCCGAACACGTTCCCGTCCAGGGTGAGCATTCCCTGCAGGCTCAGGCTGCCCTCGATGTTCATGTCGCCGTTTATGTAGAAGTTGCCAAACGTTTCCAGATCGTCCTCCCGGTCCTCCTCCACCCCCACGGCCATGTCCTTGGTCAATTTCTCATGGGGGGTCAGGACGGCTCCCAGCAGGGGGATCACCAGTGTCAGAAGCAGCCCGATGATGATTATCCCAAGCACCGCCTTGGACTTGAGGTTGGTGCGAAATACGTTGCTGGATATGGATAGGAATCGCTTCTTGTGGTCCCCTCTTTTCTTTTTCCAGGGTTTGTACTCGATGGGGTTTATTCCCAATCAACCGCCCCCCTGGAACGTCTGGACGAAAACGTCTTCCAATGTCAGGGTGTCCGGTCCGAAGTGCCTGATCTGGATGCCGTGCTCCCGGGCGGATGCGAATAGAAACGAGTTGCCCTTCCCGCATATTATGGACAGGGAAAGCTGATTGGATTCATCTATTCGGGATATGACCTCGACCCTGGTCTCGATCGAATGCAGGAACCGATCTATTGCCGATGTTTCCCCTCTTATCTTCAGTCTGAAACGGGTCTTGTCAGGATTCATCAGCTCCTGGGTGGGACCGTCCTTGACCAGTTTTCCATGGTTGATGATGATCACGTAAGAGCTGACCTGCTCGATCTCGTGGAGGATGTGGGATGATACAAGAAGTGTCTTTCCACTTTTCCCGATCTTCTTGATCAGGTCCAGCATCTCGTCTCTCCCCTGGGGGTCAAGACCGTTGGTGGGTTCGTCGAGGAACAGTATGTTGGGGTCGTGAACGATGGCCTGGGCCAGCTTGGCCTTCTGCTTCATCCCGGTGGAGTAGGACCCAATCTTACGGTACCGTTCCTCCCCTAGTCCCACGAAATCCAATATCTCATGGGTCCGCTGGATGGAGTCGTTCTTCTCCATGCCCGAGATGCGTCCCATGTAAGAGACGAGTTCAACCGGGTTCATCTCGTCGATGAGACAGTCGTTCTCCGGCATGTATCCGATGTTGTCCCGGACGGTGGTTATATCGGTCCTCGGGTTCACATTGTCGATGAGCATCTCCCCGGACTGGGGGTTTACCAGCCCCAGCATGGTCTTGATGAAGGTGCTCTTCCCGGCACTGTTGGGCCCCAGAAGTCCCACGATACCCCTGGGTATATTGATGGTGAAATGGTCCAGGGCCAGCACCTTTCCGAAGCGGACGGTCAACCCGTTGGCGGATATGCGGGATGGGTCCCTGTTTTGAGAAGATATCATGGTATCATCTTAGCAGGTTTGCGGGCCAGATTGGTCCAAGAGTTGAATATCCCCCTACTTAATAAAGGCGGTATTAAACAATGTTCCATGGGGTGTTAACTAGTAGAAAGTGCCGGATGATCATTTGCTGACCTTAACCGCCGTGCCGTAGGCGATTATCTCCGTTGCACCCCACATGGACTCGGCGCTTACCATTCTGTACCCGATCACCGCGTTGCATCCCATGGCCTTTGCCTTCTGGCACATCCGGGCGATCGCGATGTTGCGGGATTCATCCACCAGTTGTGTGAATTGTCTTGCCTCTCCCCCAACCAATGAGCGGGCCTCCGCCCGGGCGGCTGAGAACATGTTACGGGCCTTCACACAGCTGCCCATCACCATGCCCTGTACCTCGCAGTTGTCCAACTTGAGTTTCCTGGTCTGGGAAGTTAGCTGTACCCCGTGGGTATTTAGTTCGGGGTTACCCCAGTTACGGCTATCATAGCCTAAAGCCCCCACGAAAAGCGTGAGCAGGATCAGAGGCGGGATCAGGGCATATATCGGACTTACAAAGAAGAATAGAAGCAGGGCTCCTACCACGGTGTAGATGCATATTGCGATCAATGCACCCAAGGCGCTGGGTTCGTTACCCATTTTAACCCCTCACTTGACCGATACAGCCGTTCCGAAAGCAACTATCTCTGCAGCGCCCCGCATGGTCTGAGCCGTCATGTACCGCATGGTGATTATGGCATTGGCACCCAGGGACTCGGCCTGCTGTATCATCCGATCCGTTGCGGTCCTCCGGGCCTCCTCCATCATCTCAGTGTATCCCTTGGCCTCCCCGCCCACCACCGAGCGGAGCCCGGCGCCAATGTCCTTTCCCAGATGCTTGGTCTGCACACAGCTCCCGAACACAACTCCCAGTACCTTCTTGACTTCCATTTCAGGCAGTTCCTCTGTTGTTGATATCATCATTTTCATACCCTCTTTTTCAAGTCCATTCCTAGATCTTCCTTTTCAGGTCCATTTCTTTGCTATTACTATGACTATTACAAACGTAACGAATGCGATGGGGATCCCGCAGAAGTGCCAGGGAGTGGAGTACCACCATTCTATCATCCGAATGAACGCGCTATCCTCGAAGTCGTTCTCATCCTCCACCAGATCGTACTCCACATCCACCGTGGACCCGTTCTCCGTATCCTCGCAGATGATGTAGAGATAGTAGTTCCCATGCCACCTGGGGATAACAAACTCGAAGGAAACAATGTCACCCATGGTGGATATCTCGTGGGTGAGCTTCTTCTCCCCGGCTAACTCGCCGTTGACGTTGGTCTCCAACATGTCCTTTGATACATGGATGGTCACTCCCGGTCCTTCGATCAGCTTCACCCTGATATCGTAGCGATCGCCCGGTTCGCCTTCAAGCTCGGAATGCCACTCGGAACCCGGTTCTATCACCAGGTCCTTTTCAGACTCTGCGGCCACGCTCGACAATGCGGCCAGCATGACCACCAGGACGGCCATCAGCAAAGCAGATGAGCTTGCTTTCATCTTGACTACACCTTCTTCTTCTTCCCTTTTTTCTTTGGGGACTGGTCCGCAACCGATACCGGTTCCTGGGGATACTGGGGCTGCCCCTGTGGATACTGCGGAGGTGCCTGTGGGTACTGTGGATACTGCGGGGGTGTCTGTGGATATTGAGGATACTGATAGTATGGGGGCGGATACTGGTAGTACGGAGGTGATTGCGGGTATCCCATGAGGGGAACTTCCGGCCTTGGCGCGCTGCCCACGGGATGATCCTTGCGTATTACAAGGTAGATGATAAGTCCAGCAACGGTCCCCATCAGCACTACTATCAGCCATAGCACTCCGTTCATCCCGCGACTGTTGGCGTCTTTGTATACCCAGATCGCAATCAACAAAAAGACAATAATGACGATGATGGGGCAAAGACAGCCGAAGAAGATCCCCAACCCCAGTCCCAACGTGTCAAGCTCCTCTTCCGATAGCTCATCGTTGTCCCGATCCTCCTGGGCCAGGGCGTTGCCGCTTGAAAGAACGATCAGGATCAAAAACAGGCTCATAATTGTCTTTGCATTGATCTGCAATTATCCACATCCTTGAAATCAAACGATTTCACCGCACTTGGCGCATTTGTAGTTGACGCCGTCAATGAACTTTAATTTTGAGCTGCCGCACTTTGGGCAGTTCCCCTGACCCGTGGACTGGACCCCCTGGTGGAGCTCTTCCATGCGACGCAGGCGCCACAGCTCCTTCTCCATCAGTTGGGATAGGTTGATCCAGCGATTGGCCTTCCACCATTCCCAGATGTCCTGGCTCAGGGTAATGTTCACCTTTGGCATCATTATGCGCCCCAGGGAGTACTAATACTCCTAAGTGCTCCTATAGGAACCCTGGTACTTATAGTTTGCCAACTCCGTGCCTGGCAATGGAATTCCGTTCGGATGGGCTTTAGAAATGACCCTTTATCTCGGGCGATCACTTTCTCTGCCGTTCGATCATGGCCATTAGGATGACACCGGCCAGAAGCACCCGCCTGTCAAAGTCAGGTGGGAGAGAGTGGCAGTTGATGTCCCAAATATCACCGATTATCTTGAAACGTTGGTCGATCTGGACGACGGGCTGCCCGTTCAGTTCCATGGTGAGCTTCTCCGGGATGAACGGTAAGAATTTTCTTAGGAGTCCCCGACCGGTCCCCTCGGCCACACGCCCCACCATTTGGCCGTATGCATTGTACATCTCCCATTCGTCGGCTACGAATTCTGACATCAGAGCCTTGCGCCTGAAGAAACCCAGGGAGGTGTTGGTGGCCGAATCTATTACGTCGAACTTTCCCCAGGCATCGATGATCTGGGCCTGCATCACCCGGAAGAGCTCCTGGTTCTTGGATTCGTCCGTGTATATCCGGATGTCCTCCTTCAGTTTCCAGAACTTCTGCTTCGAGTATGCAAGCCTTCTTCCGGATTGGTCCTCGATGTAGTACTGATCCACAAGCCGAAGGGCCTTTTTCGTGATCACGTAGTTGTTCTGGTTCCACAGGTTGCCCGCGGGTGGCTGGGCGTATGCAATTTGATTTCCATCCATATCATCACACCTTTGATAGGCTAAGGTAACGCTGTTTGGATATTAGTTTTGTTTCCTTGGCGATCCCTTCTTTCTATGTTTTCTACTGTGAGGTTCCGAAACGGACACGGGTTCGGGGGAATGTGATCCTTCACGTGGTTGTTCGGGCATGGCTCCTTGGGGATCCATGGGCGGTTGCTGCATCGGGGGTTGGTTGTGGGGTCGGGGCGCATTCTCGAACTGGACAGCGGTCCCGTAGGCGATGATCTCTGCCGCCCCCTGCATTATCTCTGCTGACATGTACTTCATGCCCACGATGGCGTGTGCTCCCCAGCAGTGGGCCTGGTAGATCATGCGTTCCGTTGCTATCCGACGCGCATCTTCTAGGAGAGCCGAATAGTCCCGGGTCTCCCCGCCCACTATATTCTGGATGCCTGCTCCTATGTCGGCTGCGAAATTCTTGGTCATCACACAGCTGCCGAAAGCCACGCCGATAATGTTTTGAACATTGTGATTGGGCACCGTGTCGGTTGTGGTTACCAGCATTTTGATCCCCTGCCGGAGCGGTGCATTGCGGTTTATGCTTAAAAATCAGACCTCTCAAGGCCAGGCACGTCCACCTTTATCACCCTGAGTTTCGATTGGGTGGACGGATCCAGTTCGTTGACCTCGTCTGGGTTCAGGGAGAATACCAGTTCTCGAAGAAGGTGATACTGATAATCGTCCAGTGACCGGATCAGGTCCTCAACCAGGGAACGGGAATCGGCGGGGAACCTTCCGGAAGAATACAGCTCCCCCACCCTCTCCTGGACCATGGATTCATCAAGCCTCTCCTCAAGTCTCTTCATCCTGTCCTTGTCGTTTGATGTCCATCCCGGTATCATGGGCTTGGGACGGAACGTCACCAGCGGGCGCAGTACTGTCCGTATTCCCTTCAGTTCCCTGAACGCACCGTCCCATTCTTCAAGCTTGGTGCCGTAGTTATCCTGAATTGCAGAGACAGCATTTCTTATCTCCCGTCGCAGTTCGGGAGGGTCATCCCCCGATACCACAACCGCCAGATAAAAAAAGCTGCCGTGCTCCACCAGTATCCTGTGCTTTCCGTACTGGAGTTCCTCCAATCCTCCCTGGGCCGATGTCTGGGAAAAGGTGTCGGATATGAAATCCTTGATAGCGGTAAGCATGCCGGAGACCGCGTAATGGTCCGGGGAGTAGCCCGGGTTGGTGGTCAGGTGTTTGATGAGCCTGCCGTCCGAGTGGATGACGAATATGTCCTCCACCCTGGTATCTTTATACCTCTTTCTGCGGTGGTGGATGAATAGGAATACCGCAAACACCTCGGCCGCGACCAGCATTGCAAGTATCCAAACCATGGTGTTGCTGCTGTCTTCCACATCCTGCTCGTCCGGGGGATACGCCACATCCAGCTGGATTGTCTGATAATCCGAGGTGGAACCGTCATTGGATATTATGAAAACGGTGACATAGGTTGGGGCTTGTGTTGCATTTCGATCCACGATGACGATATAGGTCAGGGGGACAGTTGCGTTGGATGGCACGTACAGTTCCCCGTCCAGACCCACAACCTTCCCAAGGATGTAGGGTGAAGGGCTTGTGATGTTGACCAGGTAACTTGCGGGTCTGTTGGCCAGGTTCGTGACCTGGAGGTTGATTACCACGGACTCTCCGGGAGACACGTCAATCTGCCGCCGCTGGGATTCCAGGCTTACCTGGGAAACCGATAGGGGGCATGATGCCAGCAGTGTCAGGAGTGCAACTGTCAGGGCGACAGCAGTCATGTATGATGCAGATTTCAACGGTTCATGGTTCGAGTTTTGATTATTTAATGATTTTGGGGCCGCTCAGTTGGCGGTGTCTTTCCCATATCTGGTCCGCTACACCATTATTGGGAGTTTCCAACGAAAAAATCCTGTCCGGAAGATTTATTAAGGCGCTTTAAGGCCAGATATGAAGAAAACGCCTACGATTCCATTTATGTCCCACTGCCCGAATGGTTAGCTTACCGGTACCGCAGAAGCGGTTCCCTTGGAGGGTTCAAATGAAACTTTTTAAGTTGCTCGTGGGTCTCGTTGTATTAACAGGTATGCTGGCATTCCCACCCTATCAGGCAGATGATGCCGATGGGCATGTTCCTGATGATGTTCAGTTGGTGTCTGACGGGGCTTCTCAAGGTGGTTTCTTGGGACCACAACCCCGTATCTGCCCCGTAGATTCTGCCTTTGACTGGATTGTGGAAAACGCCGATTACAGTTACAGGCCTGATATGATGTCCATGTCGGTGAACGATCCGGCCGGCAGGGCCCTGTTAGAATCCGACAGGTTGATGCTTGCCCGGGAGAGGCTGGATGTGAAACTGCGCGAGATTGACCGTGCCAGATCGGCACCCCGCACACGCTCCGGTGATGATACCAATATCATGATTGTGGATATGACAGTTGGTGGTTCGGCAATAGATGAATGGGGCGGCCTTTCCATGGGAAAATGGAAGGAGACCACCACCTTTGATCTGACATTCCAGGACAACACTACGGCGGGGGGCACATCTGTCGAGGCCGGTTTCCAGGTAAGACAGCTTCCCATGACCGATGACGTTCAACTGGATGAGGGGAAATTGTACGACAGGTTCTCAAAGACCGTCCAGGTGACCACCACCGGAGATGCCCAGACCGACACGGTTTTTTTTGATTGGACCCCGGATTTTCTGGATCTTTACCTTCTCAACTTCTCACTGAGATCGGACCTTGATATGCCTATGGATGATCCCATGGACAATTTCTGGTGGGTGATATGTTATGTTAATACCCTTCAGGACAGCTGTTCGGCTTCCTCGAAGGATGACTGGGAGCTGGATCCACCCGGTGGTTCAAACAGCTGGAACCTGGTTTCCCAGGTCTACCAGGACCCGGGAGACGGCAACCCCGACAACGATGCCCGGGGGGGATCATCAACCGATCAACCAGATACGGAAGCCGTCCACAGCCTGGACGGTGCCTGGTACTGCGGAAGCGACCTGGATCATCGTTACCGGAACAATGTTAAGGATTCCATGATCCTTCAGCTGGATTATCCTCCCGGATTTCCCCGGGAAGAACTTGATGTGGAGAATTACGCCCTTGCTGTTGCCTACAAGTTCCACGGCAGCACCCAGCAGGGAACCTCGTTGAAGAACTACCAGGACGGTGATCATTTCCGCACCTATACCTGGGACCCGGAAGACGGGGAATGGGACCTGCAGGCCGATCTCAACGGGTCCGGGGCCATTGACGGATGGTTCACATGGAAAACCGGTGATTTCACAGGGCTGTTGCTCAACACGTACACCGATTCCAACAATATGGTCCTGGACGGATTGGCACTCAAACTTGAGTTCTGCTCAGACGCCGCCGTAAACGACCTCGGTATATTCGTGGATGACGTGATCGTGTACGGCGTCCAGGTGAATATGATAGATTTCGGGATAGCGGGGTGCGACCCGGTCATCCCCGTGGCGGGGGAGAGTCAGGATCTGGGTTTCACAGTAAGGAACCACTGGCTGGAGGACCAAAACGGTGTCGATATCAGGGTTAATGTGGAGGATGAGTCCGGGGAGATTCTGCTGGACGAGATCGATACCATTGACCTGAAAAAGAAGATGACGGGTCATGCATCCGTGGAATGGACAGTTCCGGACATTGAAGAACCTGCCCGGTTCAAGGTTACTGTGGCCGTAGAGCACCCTGCAGACGAGTTCGTTTCCAACGATGAGCATTTCTACTGGCTTTGGGCCACACCGTCGTTTGCCGGGGATGCGGACGTTCTTCTGGTCGACAACGATTACGGAATAATGAGCACCGCCTGGTATGATGAGCTTTACAATCCTTGGAAGGATACCGAGCGGTATATGGTGGATGATCTTTGGGACCTGGGGGAACATTTCAACGTGGCTACAATACCCTGGCGGGGCATGTTCCCTGATGCGGAATATCTCCTGTCCTACGACACGGTGATCTGGATGAGCGGCCTTTCCATGGGATACTATTCCCTTCCTATAGACCCCAGCGAGGAGGCGCATCTTATGGAATTCCTCAACTCGTCGGGCAACCTGTGGTTGATAGGTCAGGCCATACCCAGCACCCTTCTGGGGTATTACCCCTGGGCAACTGACCTTCCAACTCCCGCAGAAGGCGATTTCCTGTATGACTATCTCAAGGTTGAATCGGTGGAACCCCACAGGGGAACTGCAAACCCCATGAAAGGAAAGACGGGAACGTACTGGGATGGATACCTCTCATCGACCGCATGCCTGTTTCTGGACAGGGACACCTCTCACGATTACGCGCCAGGACTCAAACCCAGGAACGGGGCCTCGGCGGTCCTGGGCGGGCCCAATGCCTCGGCGCGCCTTGTTGACAATGCCATATTTTATGATGGCGACGATTACAGACTTCTGCTGTTCGGTTTTGAGTATTCCTTTATCGAATCACCCGCTGACCGAAAGGACCTGGTGGAGATGTCCATGACTGCCCTGGACGGTGGCGAACTGCGGTTCGGTAACCATCCCCCGCAGGTCGAGGTGTGTCCGGGCCAGTCGGGACAGGTGGTAATCACGGTTTACAACGACGGAACTCGACCCGATTCGGCCACTTTTAAGCTGGGTGTGGACGAACCGGAGGGGTGGGATATCACGGTGGCGGATTCCCCAATGATAATACCGCCTATGGACAGCCGGGACGTTTCAGTAGATCTGAGGTTGGACGATGACCTTTCTCTGGTGTCACTCACTGAAGGATTTGATGATGTGAACGTTAAGCTCCAGTGTATCTCCGAGAACACGGAGGATGTGACCGATACCATCCTGGAGCGACCTTTCCGTGTGGGGGCAATTCGAAGATTGAACATCGACTGTGATCAGAATACGGTTGAGGTCGAGCCGGGGGAACTTAGGACCCTGGCCCTGAAGGTGACCCGTAATACCAATGGCGATGACAGTCCTTCGACAGTATCCCTTGGCGTGAGCGGGGTGCCCTGGGTCACGGGGTCCAAGTCGAGCCTGAGTCTTTCATCAGATGGTGTGGGCGATGGCACCCTGTCGATCAACGCCGATCCGACAACACCCCCGGGAGACTACCAGATAACCGTGACCGTTTCGGAAGGGGATGTGCAGGCCGAGCTTCGACTCAACGTCACCGTGTCCAGGGTAGAACAACTGGATATCGTATTGTCAAAGGGCAGCACGGGCAACCAGCCCGCTGACCTTCTGGAATTCGATCTCGAGCAGGCAACTGACGGTTACGTATCGGGGGATGTGGGACTTTTCGTTTTCAATAATGGGAACGTGGAGGCCGAGGCGACCATCACCCTCTCAACGACCAACGGGAATATATCCGACGATGAGCTCCCTTCGGTTCCAACGATCACCGTCAAACCGGGAAAGAGGGACAATTATGCCCTGGCGCTGGATAAGAACCGGTTGGTCATACCCGACAGCGTCATCCCTGAAGGGGTTCTCCAGGATATCTCAACCGAGTTGGTGGTGACTGCAACTCTGGCAAGCGGTGCCACGTTCCACAAGAACATCCCCATGATTGTTTTACATCGACCTGTTGCCATTCCCGTGGTTGACATGGACAACCTGGCGATCCACATGGACGGTGTAAAGACGGATACCCTCGTGGACCACCAGGAGTTCACATTGACATTTCCCGTATCCAATGAAGGTGATCTGGATGCCACCTTTGAAGTGATGATCGAAACCACCGAACCGGGCAAGGCCCCAAAAAAACAGCTGGAGAGAATGTCTGTGGCAGCCGGCGGCAGCGATCATGTTGAGTTCAATATGGTAGCCCACAGAAGCGCCACGTACCGGTTGAGGATCGATGGCGGTGATGTGCATGACGATGGGTGGATGGATATCAATATGGACATCTCCCCCTGGGTTCCCGATGATGAGGAAATGGAAACCATGTGGAGGGCAAACGATGACGATAAGACGGACAGTGATGGAGATGGTATCTATGATTGGTGGGAGGAGTGGAGGTATCTCGATCCCGATGATGCAGTTGATGCGGACAGCCAGACCCTGGACGCTTTCAGGGATGAACTTGATGAATATGGCAGTCATGGTGACCAATTTACCGGAAAAACGTCTGGATCGTTGCCCATTATAATGATCCTGGTGGTTGCAGCCAGCGCAGCGATCGGGGTGTTTATGGTGATGAACCGTAAAAAGAAGAACTCGGATACCCGGGATGCCGGGGAGGTAGGGGAAGAGGCGGATTGATCCAAAACCCCTGCGTGATCAACCAGGGGGCGGCCTACCTTGGCCGTCCCCACCATTAATTTTTATCGGTTGACATTGATACACGTTGGAGGCAAGGAAATCATAATGCGAGGATGCGATATACTGGGCTGCCTGCTGGCGGTCGTGATGGTCCTGTCCGTGGGTCCGACAGCTGTTTTGTCATCTGTCAGTGAAACCCCGATCCTTCAAACCGGTACCGATGAAGATCCGACCCTTGTCCAGACCTATAATGTCGAAGTGGGAACGACCTCTTTATCCTCGCGCGTTGACATGGTGGATTCCCGGGATGCCTACCGGCGTGTATACCAGGATGCGAGTTTCATTTGTCCCCTGACCTCCGAACCCATCGAGTCCGGATCCAGGCCGATGAGCCTGTCTCACCTGCAGGGATTGTTGGAGAAGGAAAGGTCCACGTCACCCTCACTTCGAGTTGGTAATGCAACCAACATCTACATCTCGGACCTGCTAGTGGGAGGGGCAGCCATCGCTGAATGGGGAATATACAGCGGCGGCCTTTCCGGTCACAAGACCCATTTCGATGTGGGCATTGTGGACAACGGTACCGGGGGGCTTGATCTCGGTGTCAGTTTGGAGGTGCGACAGATACCCCTTGAGGAAGGTGTACCCCTGGACGGTGGCAAGCTGTATCCGGAATATTCCCAAGAAAAGACCATCCCGAGCACGGGTGCCGGCACGGTGGATAGGGTGTCATTGGAATGGATCCCCGATATCATGGATATCTTCCTTGTGAACATCTCGGTGGATGGCGGCCTGATGGCCAGCGAGGATTATCCCGGCGACAATTTTGTTCACATGATCTTCTATCTAAACACATTTCAGGACACCTGCAGGGACCTGAGCACCAACGACTGGGAGCTGGTGCCACCGGGTACCTTCAATCGTTGGCACATAACCTCGGATGTCTACCAGGACCCGGGAGACGGAAACCCTTCAAACAATCCCCAGGTGACCGGGAACGGATCGTCGGATGACAATCCCCAGCACACCCTGGACGGGTCGTGGTACTGCGGCCGGGACGGGGACCACCTCTACGATGATAACGTGGATCATTCCATTGTGGTTGACCTGTCGTTCCCCCAGGGTTTCGATCGGACCAGCCTGAATGTGGAGGAATATGCTTTCGGGGTCGCCTACAAATTCTACGGTCAAACGGAGGAGGGGACCGCCCCGGGTTATCAGGACGGCGACCATTTCCGAACATACATATGGGACCCGAGCGATCTTGAATGGGATCTGGCGCGGGATTTCAACGGAAGTGCCGACCAGGGCTGGAACTCATGGGTTACGGGAAGCTATCTTGGGATCCTTCTAAACGATTACCATGACGAGGATTACGTGATACTTGACGGTTTACGGATGAAGCTGGAATTCACTTCTGATGAGCTGGTAAGTGGTATGGGTATCTATGTGGATGACATCATCGTGTACGGGGTCCAGTACAACCTTGCAACAGACATCGGTGTGGAGAGGATGGACGGGGTTATACCTATTTCGGGGGAATCCGTTGAACTGGGTTTCACAGCCAGGAATTACGGCAGGGAGCACGCGCCATCGTCCAACTTCATTGTGAGTGTGACAGACGATTCCGGGTCAGAGATATTCAATCAATCACTATCCCTCTCGATCGACAGCCGTCAGGATGCTGAAGGGAGCGTTGAATGGACCGTTCCGAACATCGATGCTCCCGCCCAGTTCAACGTGTCCATAACAAGTCAACTGGCCGGAGATGAGTACAACCGCAACGATCGTAGCTTCTACTGGGCCTGGGCCACTCCACCCGATACCCGGGACGCGTCCATACTATTGGTGGACAATGACTTCGGTTTGAAGAGCCGTGGGTGGATGATCCAGGAGGGAAATCCGTACAAGGACGTGGAAGGATATGTACTGGATGCGCTGGTGTCCTTGAACCGTAGCTTCAACGTATGCACCAAGCCCTTCGGGGGACCGTTCACAGACTCCTCGTATCTCATGCCCTACGAGACGGTGATCTGGGTCACCGGGTTCACCCAGGGATACTTCCGCAGTCCCGTTTATCCACAGGAACAGATACATTTCATGGAATACCTGAATGCTTCAGGGAACCTGTGGCTAATCGGTCAGGGGATACCCAATGCCCTTCAGGGATATCACCCGTGGTCGCAGGAACCTTCAGCCCCCCAGAGTGGGAGTCTTATCTATGATTACCTCAAGATTGCCTCCGTGGAAGGAAAGAAGGGTGTTGCCGATCCGTTGCTGGGGGCCGATGGAGAGTACACCGCAGGGCTGAGCCTTGCAACTGACAACACCTTGTTCGGCAGTTCGGAGCGGGACCTGTCCCCGGATCTGACACCCATTCTGGGTGAGGGAAACGCCGTTCTGGGCGGAAGCACATCTGCTCTTGTTGATGTAAACAACGCCGTCTCTTACGCGGGGGATGATTTCAGGAGCATGACCTGGGGTTTCGAGCTGGGGTATGTGGAAAGCGCGGATGACCGGCTGGAGCTAGTGGAGAGGTCGTTGGCGGTACTGGATCATGGCTGGCCTCCTATGTATCATCGGTTGGAGTGGGTGGAGCCGGAAGGTCCCATTGAGGTCTTCCCGGGATCGAATACCCGGATCACCTTGAAATTGAGGAACACAGGAGATTTCAACGAGACAATTTTTGATAATGGTGCATTCATTATCGATACGGTGATCCCCCCTGAATGGAACGTTACCATCGGCTGGCCCGGTTGGCCCAACAAGCCCCTCAGTATAACCTTACGACCTGGAGATGATGTGGGGTTCAACCTCATTGTAACCTTGGAGGACGATCTCTCCAAACCCTCATTAAGAGAGGGTTTTTCACCGTCGGGGCTCCAGGTCCACTACGGGGATGCATCACTTGATCTGTCGGGTTATGTGGTCGTTGGTAGGATTGAACAGCTCGTTGTTTCATCGGAGGAGGACTTCAGTTATACCATCGAGACAATTGACCAATATACCTTCGACATGCAGCTCACCCTGGATACCAACTACGACAGATCGGACCCTGTCAACGTCGATCTTCAGATAGAAGGGCCAGATTGGGTCGTTTTTGGTTATGCCCTTGAAGAAGACACGATGGTTCCAGTTCAAGATACGGAGTTGGTCTTGGGTGTGAAGGAGAACATTGGCGAATTTGTCCTGGTTGCATATGTTGATCATGCACCAGCGGTGGGTGAATATGTGGTACGTTTATGGTTCAATACGACCCACTTGAGCCACTATAGAGACGTCATGTTCGCTGTCACTGGGATAAAAATGCCACAAGTAACCTATGACCCTGTTGGTGAGGACCCGTTCGGTGTGATCGAAATAGACCTCACCAACGATGTATCCGATGGAGATATTTTCTTTCCTGGAAACCTATCCATCCGAAACATTGGCAATCTTGATCTTGATCTTGAAATGGAGCTCCGCGTTACTGATGATATCATATCCCCATCCGCTCTCCCACCGGTGGCTCCGGTTTTGCTTACATTCGATGAAGAAAATGATGATGTTGTCATTCTGGGCCCTGATGATATCTTCCTATCCATTGATGCACTGGACGATTTTATTAGAACGGGTCTTGAAACACGCCTCAATATCAGGGTTAATGAGAAATCAAGTGATCTGCAGTGGGATTTCACTTTCGATCTTAGCATCCTCCCGAAATTCGATGTCGTCATAGAAGTTGACATAATCCAAACTGCAATAACCTTGGACGGAATGGAGACGGACCGGGTCACAGAAGGGGACCTGGCCGAGGTCTGGGTCGATGTCAAGAACATCGGAGGATCGCCCCTTTCGTTCACCGTTGTCCTCGAGATGACAGATGACGATATTATCACCAAAAAAACCTCCCTGGACCTTCTCCCCGGGGAATCGGGAATGGTCAAGTTCGAATTCACCGCAGAGCGGGACCGGACCTATCGTGTCTACATCGAGGAGGCCCCTGCCCTGTCTGTTGAGCTGACCGACCGGTTCACTATCATGGACCCAACCGACACGGATTCGGACCTGATCCCTGATTGGGAGGATACGGATGATGACGGTGATGGGTGGTCGGATGTTGTGGAGGAGGGCCGGGGCACCGATCCCCTTGACCCCAGCGATTATCCCGGAAAGGATGAAGGCTCATCGTTTGACGATCTAATGATAATTCTGATCGTGGCCATCATCTTGGCCGTGATGGCGGGATACTTATTTGTCCAGAATGCCAGGGACGGGGATTTCCCACTGGAGAAGATAAAAAACAATCGATCCCCCAGATCGGGCGAGTTAAAGGAAAGGTTGAAAGAGGCGCGGGAATCCGGGGATATCCCCGATGATCTCCTCGATGAGATGGATGACGATCTGGATGACCTTAAAAGAAGTCACCTTTAAGTCTCTGCTTGAGGATATGACCTTGTGAAGGGAAAGAACAATCCTTCTCCCGGGACGGACAAACGGGAAATGCTGCTGAGCTACATCAAAGAACATCCCGGAAGGAGCCTCTCTGCCATAAGACGGGTATTCCCCTATCCTCGGGGAACAATTTCCCATCATCTGAAGGTATTGGTGAGGGAAGGCAAGATACGATCGGAGACCCTTGGGTCCACTACCCGTTACTATCCTTGTTCCGGAGGTTTTTTCAAGCCTCCTGGTAACCCGGATATTTCAGACCTGGAGCTTAGGATATGGCAGACAATCGCGGCAAAACCGGGTTCGACTCAAAGGGAACTGACGGAATATTTGCGAATGGGGAGGATGAGCCTGAGCTATCACCTGAAGAAGATGTCCAGAGATGGCCTGATCCACACCCGGAGGAGGGGAAGGTATATCCATTACTTTCACATGGAACCGAGACTGATCGCTTACAAGGTGGAACTGAGGGAACTGATCACCGATATACTGCTCAGGCGATCTCTAACCGCTGACGAGTTCAAACAGAAAAAGGAGGGCCTCCGGATCAAATACGGTATCGATGACGATGAAATCGCGTCCTGATCGGCCCCATATCCAATTGCGGCACCCGTCCGGCGGCAACGTGAAACTTTTAAATAAGCAAGTCCTCATCTTATCCATGTTCCGGTATAAGTGGCCATAGGCCACATCCGTTGGTGGTCCCCCGATGAAACGTGTTCTCCTCACCACAATGTCCCTCGCTGTTCTGCTTATCATGGTTGGCAGCCTGGTTGCTCAACCATCCGTGGCCGGAGAGGAAACGACCATATCGAACCTATCCGGGCCCCATCTTCGAGCGGTTCCCCTCAGTGCGGTCAAGATAGACATCGAGGAGAACTCTCCCGACCCCCTGAATTCAACCACCCACATCGTAAGGCAGGCCAATGCCACCCAGAAGTTCGTTCTCTACGGTCTGGTAGGTACCGAGAAGGCATCTCTGGCAGGGTACAATATCACCTGGGAGATCACTCCCGGCAGTTATGCCATACCAGAAGGCGCCGTGGTGGAGGTCTATCTGCCCACCCAGATCGGTCGATATGACATCACCGCCACCGCCACCAACGACACTGTCACCGTGTCCAATACCACCCACATGGATATCACCTATTCCGCACCGTCGTTGATAATCGTTGACGGGGTCACACCGGAGGACCAGTCGATCCAGGTGGAGACGATTTCAGATTACTTTGCGGTGGTGTATGACGATTACGGTAATCCCATTCCACCCACCAGGCCCGATGGAAGCGCATCGGTTATCCTCAAATGGGATTCCATCAACGGTTACACCAGTTTGGTCACTGTCAGCGCAGATTACCGGGAAGCCACCTTCAGGGCCGGATCCAAGATAGGCAAGGATCACATCAGGGCTGCCGTGTCCGGCTCATCCGGAGATATGGGTTACCTGGAGATCAACGTTACCCCGGACGATCTGAGATCCGTTGAACTGGAAACGGACCAGAACGGTGTTGTTGTGGGCAAGGATATAACCTTCAGGGCCCGGGGGCTTGATAAGCTGGGTAACGATCTCAATGCGGAGGACGAGCTTACCCGGGATCTGATAAAGGACACATTCAAGGACCTGGAATGGAACTTCTACCATGGTTCAACCGGGGATCGTCCTTTCGTGGGCTTCGTGGAAAAGGCGTCCTACTACTACGCCACCACCAAAACATTCACACTTGATGTGAACCAGCTTGGCAGTGATGTATCGGACGGAGAGAGGCTGACCGTCAAGGTGGAGGATCCCGATACCGGGGATACCCTGGGTAGCTTCGAGATATCGGTAAGCAACCCGTACTATCTTGCCATTGATACAGGATCGCTTCAGCCCAGGACCATTCCCACCGGTTCCGACAGCTACAATCCGGTTGTTGGTATCAGGTACAGCATACCGCCGGAGTTACAGGTGGCAGGGCTTCAGAAGGGACATTACCGGTTGGATCTGACCGGGACCTTCTTTGGGAATAACCTGGTTCTGGACTCCGCTTCTGAAAACGTGATATCCGGTACGGGAGCGGTCCGGCTGCGTTTCCAAAGCATATCCATATCCGCCCCGTCAAAGAGAACGGAGGAGTTTACACTCGGTTTTTCAGGATCACGGGAACATTTCGACAATTCCGAAGGAGACAATTCTGTTGAGGTTAACGCCACAGCTGTCGGCACAACCGGTTCCAGTGTTCCCTCCTTTGAACCGAGCCTGGCACTTGTCATGTCAATGCTTGGAGTGATCACCTTCCTGGGTGCCTACAGCCGGGGCAGGGAACCGTCACGGGTCCCCAGGCGATTTGGCGGTAGATCGGACAATAGGGGGGTTTCACCGGTTATTGGCGTCATACTCATAGTAGCCATCACCGTTCTTCTAATCTCTGTACTGTACGTCTGGATAGCATCCCTGATCGGGGGTGAAAAGGGTTCCGAACCGGTAATCGATGTTCAGGTCAGAGAAAATTCATTCTCGGATTACATGGTGGAGATCACCGATATTCGATACGGTGATCGACCATCCCTGTCCAATTTCGAGATCTATTTACGTGATCCTGATTCATCAACGGTTCTGAGCCTGGAGCTGGACGATCTTGTTGGATGCGCCATATTCGATTCGCCTTCATTGGGCACACCCGGTACAGTTGACGATCCTGATGATCACAGGAAAAACCCTCAAATAGAGTTTCGGGACAACGACATGGACGGCCATCTCAGCGATGGTGATGCCATTGCAATAAAATCAAGGAGCAATGACGGTATCGGTATGAGCCACGGTACCCTGATTCTGCTATACGAGCCCACCCTTGATCCTGTGGTAGAGGCGGACCTGATAATATCCTGAGATATTATTGGTATCAGACCGGTATATATTGGAATTCTGACATGATTGGCCGATGGTTTGTCAGCCATGGTCCGGTGTATAGGGGTGGGGGATAGGATCGAAGTTATGTGTAGGCATCAGTCTCATTACGTGAATGTTGCTTGTGTTGTGGGTATGTGTAGATTCTTGGTTGCATGTCTGTATTGAACCCCGTCTTTGGAAGTTGTTTGACTTCTGGTTTTGGAAGTTGTTTGACTCCTGTTGATTTATAGATCGTCGACAGGGTGATACATAAGGTATCGTTCCATCAATACAACCGGAGAATACCGGTATGACTCACCGTGGTTCTTTCAGCGGAGCTATGATGGTGGGGGACAGTTGATGCGGATCGGTTGTCATTTCCTGTTTATCATCACGGTTGCCCTATCTTTCCTGGTGGAGAAATCTGCCGCCGCCAGTTCCAGTGCCTCATCCTCTTCAGGGACCACCATGGGCTGCAGCTTGAGTAGGACATCATCCGATCCTTTGACCCGGTTGGGCTCAGATGACCGAACTATGGTATCTTCTCGAATACCCGGCGGCGTGTCCGGGACGTTGCTTTCCTCTGGACGGCTGTCCTTGTTCAATGGATCTGACCAGCCGGTGTACTCCTGGTAGTTGTTGTGTCCATCACCGTCGGGGTCCTCTTCCCAGTCCAGCAGACCATTGGTGTTGGTATCGTCCTTGTCGGAGAAGAACAGTCCCATTTCGTAAAGTTTGAGGCCGTCCTGTTCAGGGTTCTCAATCTGGTAATCGTACCGTATTAAGTGGGCCTTGTGATAGTCTCTGGGAGTCAGATTGAGGGACCCGTTGAAAAGGTCCTCCCAGCCCCGGGGCAGTGAGTCGTTGTCCTCGTAAGGATCTAGCCAGTTCTCCGGGTCAGGGTCGAAACGGGCGTCGGTGTACCATATCTCCCAACCATCATTGAGCCCCACGGGATCGCCATCTGTATTGGGATCGTTGGGGTCCGTGGTGTTTATCCTGTAGGTGTATCCGTGTTTGATGGTCCCCAGGTTGTACTCGGCCAGGTTGGTGAAGGCGTGGTAATATGTCTTGGGATCCTCGTCGATGCCGTCATTGGGATCGGATGCGGGATCGGTGCCTATCTTCAGATCAATACCCTCGTCTATGAGCCCGTCACCGTCGTTGTCGAAACCATCTGCAATGGCGCCCAGTACATTGTCTCCGCCGCCTCCCAGCGGGTCGTATGAACCCGGAACGATCTCGTCCAGCTCAACGATTCCGTTGCCGTTGTGGTCGCTCCACATGGTGGGGGATCCATCCTCCCCGTCACCGTTGTTGTCCCGGCGGTCCTGAAGAACGTCCGGTATCCCGTCGGGCTGTCCAACCCCTCCCGGACCCGTCTTGTCATTTTTTTCAAGGTTTTCCGGAAGGTATGAGCAGTCTCCATCGTCATCGTTGCTCTCCGGGTCGGCATCCCCGTCGAAATCCGGGTCGTCGCCGTCTATAAGGTCGTCCTCATCATTGTCCTTCCCGTCTGTTGCAATGTTGCCGATGGGATCCTCATCCGCGATGCCGTCACCGTCATCGTCTATCCCTTTGATGGTGTAGTTCACCCCGTCCATATCGGGATCGTGCATCCCGTCCCTGGGATCAAGGGGATCGATGTTGTAGTGACCCTCGGTGCCGTTCACTCCCACCACCCACTTGGCGAAGGCCAGTTCCCATATGTCAGCAAGACCGTCTTTGTCGGTGTCCCAAAGGAGGGGGTCGGTCCCGTTCTCGAACTCGGCCATGTTGGAAAGACCGTCCCGGTCTGCGTCCTGGTCGGCGTCCAGCACGAAGTCCACCGGATTGATCAGGTATACGCCGGAAACCCCATCGATCCACTCGCCCCGGGATTTGGCCTGGTTGATCTGTTCGGTATGGTTGAAACCGTTCTCCTCGGCGTACCATATGTCGTAGAACAGGATGATCGCCGTGTCGTTGCAGAACCCAAATTCGGCCTCCCATCCGTCCGGGAATCCATCGCCGTCGGTGTCCTTGAGACGCGGGTTGGTGTGGTCCACCTCGTTCCTTTCCTTCACGGGGTTGATCATTCCGTCACCGTTTACATCGTAATCGTCCTGGGTGTCATGATCCGTTAGGGGCCAGAAATCGGTGAACATTTCCTCGCCATCCGAGAGACCGTCGTTATCGGTGTCCGGGTCAAGTGGGTTTAGTATCCAGGGTTTCCAGCCCTCGACCTTCTGTATCTCTTTGAGATCGTCGATGCCGTCCTGATCCGTATCCGTGGCGGCCGGGCAGGTCTGGACAACGCCAAATCCTGACATGGGATCGCCGATTATCTTGGGACCGGTGTCCCATCCGTAGACCTCCAGACCGTCAGTTATTCCGTCGGAATCCGTGTCGGAGTTTGATGCATTGATGCCCTTGAAATCGTAGGAGAAGTTGTCGTGGTGTTTCCAGTACTCACCGAAGTTGATCCCCTCATCATCCTCGTCGGTCATGCCGTCGCCGTCATTGTCGATACCGTCAACGCATTCGTGCTGTTTGCCGTTTACCTCCTCCCAGTCATCCAGCTCGAAGAGAACGAAACCGGTGTCGGAGAGAACATAATCCTTGTCGGTGTCGCTGGCTGAACCGTTGGTGAAGTATTTCATGGTGCCCGGTGTGGTCCTCCAGATGCCCTCCGATAGCTCTCCCCAGAATCCTCCAAGCATCTCCTCACCATCTAAAAGCCCGTCTTTGTCGGTGTCCGGGCTCCAGGGCCAGGTGCCCATGCGGAATCCGGGAACGCCCTCGTACTCCTGTATGTTGGTCAGGTTATCAGGAGTGGCGTCTATACGTATCTCGTAACCCTCTTCAGTAAAGCCGAATTTGCCGTCCTCGTCCTTTTCAGCATCCGGTACCATGGGATTGCACACGTGAACTCGCCACAAACCATCAACAAGACCGTCGGACTCGTCCTCGTCCGATCCGAAGGATACGTCGTCCTTGAAGATCAATTTGCCGTTGAAGGCCTCCCATCCGTCGGGCATGCCGTCATCATCGGTGTCCCAGTCGAAGGGGTCGGTCTGGAAATACATGTTGATGGGATTGGGGAAGGCGAACTCCAGGGCATTGGGGAGCCCGTCGCCGTCCATGTCCCGGAACCGGTCTGAGCTGTTGAGAGGTGACAGACCGTATTTCTGTTCCCACGCGTCATCCATGAGGTCCTTATCGGTGTCGCGGTCCCGGGGATTGGTGGTATTGTCATACACCCCGTCGCCGTTCCAGTCCATGTTAGAGTCCTCGAAATAGTTCTTCAGCTCATCACCGTCTGAGAGGGTGTCGTTGTCGGTGTCCCATCGGAGCGGGTTGGTCCGGTAGGCGTACTCCTCCACATTGGTCAGCCCGTCCGGTTGGAAGTACCACTGATTGGTGGTGAGCTCGAACTTGATGTCCATGTCGTTGGTCCCATCGTGGGGGTCCAGGGGATCGATGGAGTATTTTCCATAGGCCTTCGATCCGGAATCGGTCTCGGAATCCTTGATGTCCATGATCTGGTCGGCCTTCCACTCGTACTTGTACTGATACTCGTAACCGTCATCTATGCCGTCGTTGTCGGTGTCCCAGGACGCCGGGTCCGTTGTGATCCGCCGGATATCCTCGGAACCGAACCACACCCTGGAGTAGGAATTGCTCTTTTCAGTGGAGGAGGGTTGATAATCCTCACCCAAATCGAAGTAGAGGAAGTATGCCATATGGAACCCGCCCCGTTTCTGGATCTCCACCAGATCGTCCTCTTTGCGGGGGTCAAGACCCTGACACGGACCCCGTTCAAAGGTCCCGGTATCCGGGTTGATCATGGAGGCGGCGTATTCCTCGATGTTGGTGAAATTGTCGTTATCGTCCAGCCGACCGTTGCCCCGCATGGTATCGTTTCGGGGGTAATAGTCAAACCCGTCGTTGTCCGGATTTCCGAATGTGTCAGGTTTGGTAGGGTCGATCATGAGCTTGCCGGTGACGTCCTTTTTGGCATACAGGGCCTCCCAACCGTCCTCCATGCCGTCGCCGTCGGTGTCCGGGTTGGTGTAGTTTGTACCGTATATGTAATTCTCCCGGATATCGGAGAGCTTGTCCGGCCAGGGTATCCTCTCTTCACGGTTCTCCCGCTTGATGTAGAGGTAGTCCGAATCCGCCTCCGGCGGTCTGGTATCCTCGGTTGCCTCTTCGAAGGGTGTTATGTCAAGAATGTCATAGGTGTCCGATTCCTTGAAACTCAAGTAAACAAGTATGCTCACTCCAGCTAGCAGTATCAGAGCGACCAGTACAATGATGACGACTACAAGACTCAATGCGGGTTTTTCCGTGTCCTTTGCCATAATTATCACCATGTGATTTGGATGGGGACAGTACAACGACTGAAAATAGGTTGCTGACCAACCCCAAAAAGACCCAACGGACGGCGAGAGCTTCCATGTCTGGGTTGATATTTATAAGTTTCTAAATCAAAGGGCCGCGACAGCCCACAGAAATTGTGATCTGGGACCCGTCTTTGGATCGATCCTTTTTCGGGTCCGGATGATGATACCCTGTTTGATGATGCTTTGTTTGATGATGCTTTGTATGATGATACCCTGGATGATGGTGTCATTGATGTTCACCTCTTTCTATCGGACTGTGTGGAGCCTGCACGCAACCTTTGTTCCACGGGAAATTCAATCATGGTCCCGGATATTAACCTTTAGTTATTCATGAACCCTGCATGTGCGGAATTGGTCCAAGCAGCAATCCTCACTTTCCATTTTGCGGTCCACTATTATCATCCACCAGTCATCGACCACCAGTCATCGACCACCTGTCACCGACCACCAGTCACCGACCACCAGTCATCGACCACCTGTCACCGACCACCTGTCACCGACCACCTGTCACCGACCACCTGTCATCGACCACCAGTCATCGACCACCAGTCACCGACCACCAGTCATCGACCACCAGTCACCGACCACCAGTCATCGACCACCAGTCATCGACCACCAGTCATCGACCACCAGTCACCGTCCACTTGTCATCGACCACCAGTCATCGACCACCAGTCACCGACCACCAGTCATCGACCACCAGTCACCGACCACCAGTCACCGACCACCAGTCATCGACCACCAGTCATCGACCACCAGTCATCGACCACCAGTCATCGACCACTTCCCACCGCCGGTTCATCACAGATTATAAATGGTTGGATTTGTTTTCCGGCCACCCCGAAAAGGGGAACCGTAAATGGTTCAAAGAATTTCTATATAAAGGGGGAAGGAAAATGAAATCTCTGGAAGGTACAAAGACAGCCGAGAATCTGATGAAGTCCTTTGCCGGCGAGAGCCAGGCAAGGATGCGATACGATTATTTTGCATCAGTTGCCCAGAAGGAGGGTTTCCGACAGATCGAGGCCATCTTCCAGGAGACCGCTGCTAATGAGAAGGAACATGCCAAACTGTTCTGGAAACACCTTGTTGCGGGCCTGGGGGCCGAGGCCGATACAAGGATGGTGGAGATCAATGCCGGCTATCCCGTAATATACGGTGACACCCTGACCAACCTGAATGCTTCCGCCGGCGGAGAACATGAGGAATGGGCAGACCTCTACCCCGCGTTTGCCGATGTGGCCGATGATGAAGGTTTCCCGGAGATCGCCAAGACATGGCGTGGTGTTGCTTTGGTGGAGAAACGCCACGAGGAACGATACCTGAAGCTTGCTGCCAACGTTTCTGAACACAAGGTGTTCCGCAAGGACGGAAAGGTTCTCTGGAAATGCCGCAACTGCGGTCACATAATCGAGGATATCGAGGCACCCGATGAGTGCCCCGTTTGCGACCATCCCAGGGCCCACTTCGAGCTTTTCGTGGAGAATTACTGAGTGATCTGTCTCAAGCCGTGCAGACACAGTGCCGATGGCTTAACGATTTACATTGGAGTAAAAAATATAATGATCCAATCATACCGGAACGTGATTGAAATGACTGATGCCACTTACAAGGTCTATGCAAACAGCCTGGAGATCGCCATTAAAAAAGAGCAGGACGCACAGCGTTTTTATGAAGGCGCCAGCGCCCTGGTGGATAACCAGGGGGTTAAGAAATTCTTCGATGACCTCAAGAACGTTGAGGTGGGACACGAACGCATGCTTTCGGAGTTCAGGGACAAGATAAACCGGCAGTACGGCATCCAACCGGAGGATCTGGACGTCAAGGATGTAAAGGACCTGGGCATCGGCAAGTACCTGCACGATGTTCATCTTCAGCCCAACTCCACCTATCAGGATGCCCTGATAATCGCCATGAAAAAGGAAGAGGGCGCCGTGGAGTTCTACACCACCCAGGCCATGATAACCCAGGATGGGGATCTTAGGTCACTCTTCGAAAAACTCAGGGACGAGGAGATCGGTCACCTCAAGAGCCTTGAGGTCCGCTACGACGACGATATCCTCACGGAAAACTGAAACTGCGGTCAATTGGCCGCCAAAGGGGGTATATGCCTGGCCCGAAACAAAAAAAAGCATACAGATGAGGGTGACCCAGGGATGGATGAAGATCATACCCCTGGGCATCCGGACGCTGAAAGTGATGGAGGAGATCGACCGAAAAAGCTTATCCCGGAGGATGTCAAAGAGGTACTGCGGGAGCGTTTCAAGATACTCAAAGATGATGTTTCCATAGAGGTTTTCGCGGATCTGACATCCGCTGAGCAGTTCCATCTGATCACCGTGCTTTTCACAGCCGAACTGGCCACATTATCTGAGAAACTCAAGGTTAAGATGAACACCCTAAACTCCCCGCGGGCAAAGGAGTTGGGGGTTGAAAGGGGGCCCACGGTCATCATATCCCCCGGCCGGTACGATCTGAGATACACGGGGGCTCCGGTGGGCGAGGAGGGGCGATCCTTCATCGAGGCACTGATCATGGCATCCACCGGCGATCCAGGCCTGTCGGACCGTTCGATGGATTTGTTGAAGGATCTGGACGGTGAGCGGGACATCAAGGTGTTCGTCACCCCGGGATGCCCGTACTGTCCCAATGCGGTGGTGACCGCTTTCCGCATGGCCGTTGCCCGGCCGGACCTGATCACCGCCCAGTGCGTTGAAACGGTGGAGAACCCGGATCTTGCGGAAAGGTACAACGTGGGCTCCGTGCCCCAGACCACCATAAACGATACCGTGGTGTCCGTGGGCCTCAAACCCGAAGAGGTGATGGTGCAGGAAGTTGTGGAACTGGAACTGTCCCAGGGCCGACTGCCCCAGGCTATGGCCCCGGGTGTGCCCCACGATGAAGTTCACGAGTGCGATATACTGGTGGTGGGAGGAGGTCCTGCCGGTCTCACCGCAGCCATATACGCCGAGCGCGCCGGTCTTCGTACCATAGTTTTGGAAAAGGAGGTTCCAGGCGGCCAGGTGGCATTGACGCCTGTGGTGGAGAACTATCCCGGCTTTTCCCGCATTGCCGGTAAACAACTGGTGGAACTGCTCACCAACCAGGCCAGGGAATATTGCGACATCCGCATGGGCGAGTACGTGACCGAGATCAAGGTGGGCAAGCGCGTGGAGGCCATGTCCAACAACGGCATGTATTCCGCCAGGGCCCTGTTGCTGGCCACCGGTGCCGTTCACCGGAAACTGGACGTTCCCGGCGAGGAACGGCTGTCCGGAAGGGGCGTTAGCTACTGCGCCACGTGCGACGGGTATCTGTACAAGGGAAAGAAGGTCGTAATGGTGGGCGGGGGTAATTCCGCCCTTACCGATGCCCTGTTCTTGGACAGCCTTGGCGCCAAGGTGACCATCGTTCACCGCCGGGACAGCTTCCGGGCGGAAAAGCGGCTTCAGGAGGCAGTGGCTGAACGGAACATCCCGATTCTATGGAACACCACTCTCAAGGAGGTGGTGGGAAAGGACATCGTGGAGAAGGTCAAGCTGCGGGATCATTCTGCAAAGAAGGTGAAGACCCTTTCAGCCGATGCCGTGTTCATCGCCGTTGGATACGAACCCCACTCAACCTTGGCCGGAGAGATAGGGATAAAACTGGACGATGTGGGATGGATCGAGGTCGATCGAAGATGCCGCACCAACATCCCCCGAATCTACGCTGCAGGTGATGTGACCGGAGGCGTCCGGCAGATAGTCACCGCCGTGGGCGAGGGCGCCACTGCCGCCCTAACCGCCTTCGAGGACCTGATGAACCCTTACTGGGCCAAAAAGGAGAAATAGAAGATCACTTGCGACCCGATCTGCACATGGCACAGCCCCGGCGGCTGCAAACCGGTGGACAGTCCAGCTCGTCGTGAAGATCCGAAAGAACCTGGTAGTGGCTCTCCTCCTCTATTTGAAGCACGGCATAGAAGTCCTTCTCGCAGCGGTTGTCGGTCTCCAGCTGAAGCTTGCGATAGAGGCTGCATCCTGACTGCTCCATCTCCATGGCCAGGAGGATGGTCTCCTGATCCTTATGGCCGTCAACGATCTCCGGTTTTTTCCCATCGAAAATGATATTGAAACTCAGCACCTGGCTTCTGGGATGGAATCCCGAGGGCCACTTGAAACCCATGGATATGCGCTCCAGAAGTTCCGATAGGTCTTCCAGATGGTTCTTTCCCGCATTTTCCAGCTCCTCGAACACCTTCCTGACAGCAGAACAACCGGAATGGTTGCAGGCCGACTGGAAGAACTGTATGCCCTCCTCTTCGAAATTCATGGCCCTTTCCAGGCCATCTGCAGCGGGATCGGTATCGTTCATGGGAAACTCCAATTGAGTGCCGGGCGGACAGGTGGGATGCCGCCGTAAACCGTTACAACGGTTCAATCGATTTATTCCCGAGCGGATCGGGGGGTATTAAAAATCACATTTTCCAGCCGGTGACAACAACCCGTATTGGGCAGACGGGCCAGTTTGAGGTTTGAAATGCGCGCAGGGTGAATCCAGTTCATTTCAGGGTATTTGGGACCTCCCGGGAAACCCGCAGGTTATGAGTGTTGCCGCGGGACATTGTAGCTTCGATGGGTCGGCATGAAAGGGCGTTATCCAACTGTGTTATCCAACGGATCCCATTCCGAACCGAGCAAACCGTTCCGCCGGGGCCTTGCATATGGGGCACACCGATGGCGGGGTTTCCCTGGCCGCCAGGTAACCGCAGACCTCGCATCTCCATACGGGTATCCCGTTCTCGTCCACCCCCACCTGCACATGTCGGTGGTCATCTTCCGGTTCCATCGCCTCTGTTTGCGCCGTCTTCCCGTTATCCCCCGTTTCCCCGTTATCTCGGGCCTCCGCCCTGTCCCTGGCGTCCGCCGCGGCGTCGATGACCTCCAGCGGTCTTCTTTCAGGAATGGACCCGAGCTTTGACGGGTCATTGGCTATCTCGTCAGTTACGAACAGTCCGCAAAAACACATTCCGAACTCGGCGCAGTCCGCGTCCCGGTACTCGCAGGGACATATTATGTCCGCGTCATAGGTCTTTATCCCGGCGGCCAGCCGACAGGGGCAGGACAGGTAGCCGTATCTTTCCTGGTTTGCAGCAAGACCATCCACCAGATCGTTCAACAGCGATCCGTCAGGGCAGACATGGTACCCATTTTCCCGGGCATTTTCCCGGGTCCTTTCCAGGATATCTTCTTTAGAACCCATGGCCAGCGCCCCCGGTTATCTACCCGTCTTCTGCCAGTTCCTTGAGCTTGTGCTCGTGATAGCCTATGATAACATCCGCGCCATCATCGATTACCAGAGTGGGCGCTGTCATCCGGGGATTGTGCTTTTTCAGCTCCTCCCGTATCTCTTCCTTCTCCTCCCCGCTCACCCTGTCCATGTCCACATACTCGAACTCGATCTCCAGGGCCTTGAGGAGTTCCTTGGTCTTGCGGCACCAGCCGCAGGTTGATATGGTGAACGCCTTGACCTTGTGGGCTTTTTTGATTCCATCGATCTTCTCCATGATGATCCCACCGGCCCAATACACCTTTTCTGTTTTAAATGGTTCCGAGACACCCGATCGGGTGACATGTTTGGTGTTGGATTTTTTGGGTATGTGGTGAATGGTGGACAATAGTGGGAAATGGTGGTGAATGGTGGTGAATGGTGGACAATAGTGGAAAATGTTGGACATCTGATCGGAATATTCCTCATGTTATTCCTGTTCTCCATGTTATACTCATGACCCATGTTATACTCATGACCCATGTTATACTCATGACCCATGTTATACTCATGACCCATGTTATACTCTCAGGGTCACTTGAAATACTAATACGCCATAGATCAAGATGATATTTGATGGATGAAGACAAGGAACCCGCTCAGGTCACGGTGGGCGTTACCGGCATGACCTGCGCAACCTGCGCCGCCACGGTTGATCGGGCCTTATCGGGGCTGGACGGTGTGGCCTCCGCGTCGGTCAACCTGGCCACGGAACGGGCTCGGGTGGAATTCGACCCACAAAAATTGGAAATTGATGGTATTTACAATGCAATCGAGGATGCCGGTTACGGCGTTATTAAAGAAAGCGGCGGCGGATCAGAGGAACTCAGTTCTCTTGAGCGTCACGAAAAGGAGAAAGATGCCAGGGAGAGAGAGTACCTCAGAATGCGGCGGGACCTGATCCTGGCTGCCGTCCTTTCTGCACCGTTGTTGATAGTACACATGTACATGATGATCCCCGGTGCGCCTGTGCTCCGGTCGTTCATGTGGTTCCACCATACCGGGTGGGCCCAGATAATACTGGCGGCCCCCGTCCAGTTCTGGATAGGAGGCCGATTCTATCGTGGCGCCTGCAACGCCCTTCGCAACAGGACCGCGAACATGGACGTCCTGGTGGTGCTGGGCACATCCGCATCATTCTTCTACTCCCTGGCGGTGATGCTGGGAAAACCTCCCTTCGAAGTTATACCTTCCGTGGGTGATGACTACTATTTTGAGGCGTCGGCGGTGCTGATCACCTTCATCCTCCTTGGAAAGCTCATGGAGGCCCGTACCAAGACCCGAACATCAGACGCCATCCGATCTCTCCTGTCATTGACTCCGAATACCGCTCTTATTGTTGTTGAAGGCGGGGTGAGAAAGGTCCCGGTTGACCGGGTGAATGTGGGGGATATGGTCCGGGTCAGGCCCGGGGAATCACTTCCCGTTGACGGGACAGTTGTCAAGGGCTCGTCATCTGTGGACGAGTCGATGATCACCGGTGAGAGCATGCCCGTGGTCAAGGGTGTGGGTGATCAGGTGATCGGGTCAACTGTGAACGGCCAAGGGTTGTTGTTGGTGCGTGCCGACAGGGTGGGAAGGGACACCATGCTCTCCAGTATAGTACGGTTGGTGGAGGACGCCCAGTCCTCCAAGGCGCCCATCCAGCGCTACGCCGACCGGGTGGCAAACTGGTTCGTTCCAGCGGTGGTGGTCGTAGCCATCATCACCTTCATGTTCTGGTTTTTCTGGGGTACGGACATCTACGATACCGATGGGAAGGGGCCGTTTCTCTTCTCCCTTCTGGCCATGGTTGCAGTGCTGGTTATCGCCTGTCCCTGTGCACTGGGCCTGGCAACCCCCACCGCCATCATGGTGGGAAGCGGGCTGGGTGCACGTTCCGGGATACTCATCAAGGGTGGCGATGCCCTGGAGAGGGCCGCTTCCCTGGATGTGGTGGTGTTTGACAAGACCGGCACCCTGACCCGGGGTGAGCCCAACGTGACCAATGTGGTGGTCTACCGGGGGGCCGAAGATGATATGTTGAGGATGGCCGCCTCCGCCGAGAGCGGGTCCGAACATCCCCTGGGCCAGGCCCTGGTTAAAAAAGCTAAAGACAGGGGTTTGGAACTTGTGGAGCCTGGGTACTTTGAGGCGGTGCCTGGAAAGGGGCTAGATGCCACGGTGACGGGTACGAATGTGCTGGCAGGGAACCGGAAACTCATGGAGGCCAGGGGGGTTGAGTTCGATAGAGCCGTGGATGAGTTGGAAAGGCTTGAGATGGAGGGCAAGACCGTTATGATGGTTGCCCTGGACGGAAAACTTGCGGGGTTGGTGGCGGTGGCAGACGTTCCCAGAAGCGAGGCAGTCACGGCAGTAGCCGATCTGCAGCGGTCGGGACTGGAGGTGGTCATGCTCACGGGAGACAACTCCAGGACCGCCAACGCGGTGGCGTCCCAACTGGGGATATCCCAGGTGATATCCGAGGTGCTTCCCGGGGAAAAGTCTGATGTGATCCGGAAGCTGAGGCAGGGTGGGCACCGGGTGGCCATGGTAGGTGACGGTATAAACGACGCTCCGGCCCTGGCCGCAGCCGATTTGGGAATAGCCATCGGGTCCGGGACGGATGTGGCGGTGGAGAGCGGGGACATGGTGCTGGTATCAGACGATCTTCGAAATGTCCCGGCGGCCATCCGACTTTCTCAAAGGACCATGTCCAAGGTCCGGCAGAACCTGTTTTGGGCCCTGGTGTACAACTCAATGGGTATTCCCGTGGCCGCGGGGATGCTCTACCCTGCCTTGGGATGGCAGCTGAACCCTGAGATAGCCGGTCTTGCCATGGCCATGTCGTCGGTGTCCGTGGTATCAAGCTCGCTTCTGCTTCGGTCATATAAAGTGGAGTGAACCGGTGCAGTTGCCAGTGTGATTGCCGGTGTGATTGCCGGTGTGATTGCCGGTGTGATTGCCGGTGTGATTTCCGGTGTGATTTCCGGTGTGATTGCCAGCGTGATTGCCAGTGTGTTGCCAGTGTGTTGCCAGTGTGATTGCCGGTGTGATTGCCTGGGGGGTTTTCTATTTTTTTTGTTGATATTCAGCCATGGTACCTGTACTTTACATGTGTTTTTTTCCAACAGGTTTTTATGGTTTCTGGATGCTACTACTGCCGGGGGCCGTACAATGGAGCCAGATGTTTACATCAACGGCGAGTTCGTTCCGAAAAGCAAGGCAACAGTATCAGTGTTCGACCATGGGTTTCTCTACGGAGACGGGATATTCGAAGGTATCCGGGTATACAATGGCCGTATCTTCAAACTGAAAGCGCACTTGGTGAGATTGTACGAATCCGCCAAGACCATAATGCTCAATATCCCATTGACCATTGATGAGATGGAGAGGAATGTGATTGAAACGGTCCGGCGGACCGGTTTTCGGGACGCCTACATCCGATTGGTGGTGTCCCGGGGGGTGGGCGATCTGGGGCTGGACCCTCAAAAGTGTTACCGTCCCAGTGTGATCATAATTGTAGATCATATCCAGCTTTACCCTGAGGAACTGTACCTGAACGGTCTGCCCACTGCCACAGTTTCCACCACTCGAAATCCCTCGGATTCCCTTAACCCAAAGATCAAGTCCCTCAACTACCTCAACAACATCATGGCAAAAATCGAGGCCAACAACATGGGGATACCGGAAGGGATCATGCTCAACAAGTCCGGTTACGTGGCCGAGGCCACCGCCGATAATATATTCATCGTCCGCAACAGTCATCTTCTGACGCCGCCATCATACGACGGCGCCCTGGAGGGTATCACCCGTAACACCATATTGGAGCTGGGCCAGGAAATGGGATATCACTCCGAGAAGAAAACCCTCACTCGGCATGATTTGTACAATTCAGATGAGTGTTTTCTCACGGGGACCGGTGCCGAGCTCATCCCCATAATCAAGATAGACGGGCGAGTTATTGGGACCGGAAAACCTGGTCCGGCCTTTCATAAACTGAGAGAAAAGTACAAGGAGCTGACCCAAAAAGAGGGAACCCACGTTTTCGATGACTGATCCGGCGGTCCCGCAGGTCGTGTGCTGAGCGGGTGGATCTTTCACTTCTTTTGATAACAGATGTGTATTGCTATACCTATTCGGATGCCAGCTCTTCTTGAGGCATCTCGGCTCCTTCCTTGGGTGTAAACGCGTTCTGGGGGCAGGTGTTGGCGCCTGAACTGGCCAGCCGCTCTCCGGCTATCGGGCAGTTACCGCGGGTTTCATCTGCTACTTCGTAGTGCTTGCACTCGCCGCAGGTCTTTGTCCTTATGGTTTCCTTGGTCTTGTCGACACCTTTCTTTCCCAGGTCCACTCCTTTGTGTATGCCCTTCTTTCCCAGGTCTATCCCCTTGGAACCGGTCTCCTTTACCTTGTCCATGAATCCCATGTCCTATCCTCCAATTCCCCGATTGTTATTGATGGGTATTTATTTTCCCCCGTTCGTTGGACCCTCAGAGTAAGAGTGCAAGTTTGAAATACTCCCGGGGAGGTATTGTACTACGGAGGAAATGCCATGGCAAAGGACCCCATATGCGGAATGGAAGTGGACGAGGCCAATGCCCGGATAACGTCCGTGTACAGGGGCCATAAATACTACTTCTGCGCTCCAGGATGCAAGCGCAAGTTCGATTCTGACCCGCAGCGCTGGCTGAAGGTGGGACCGGTCGGACACATGTGAACGGTCAATTGGGAGGGAATCACAGGTCACTTGATGATCTTGCCCTCTACCGACACGATTATCTCATGCCAGGGAACAACGGTGTTGGCCATCTTCATGGCCTCCTGAATGATTTTCCTGGTTCCGCCGCAGCATGGTACTTTCATCCTAACCCAGGTTATGTCCTTGATGTCCTGGGTTTGGAGAATGCGGGCGAGCTTGTCAACGTACTCGGACACATCGTCCAGCTTCGGGCAGAAGATGATGGTCTTCCGTCCCTTGATGAAGTCAGCGTGCACGTTGGCGTAGGCGTATGCGGTACAGTCGGCTATCAGAAGAAGTCTGGCCCCCTTGAAATAGGGTGCATCGGGATTGACCAGGTGAAGCTGGACAGGCCAGTTTTCAAGATGGGACCTGGCGGGTGTATCATACTTTGGTTCGGGGTCTGAGCATTCCTCCCTGGAAATGTCCCGATTCAAGGAACCGGGGCACCCACAGGCCAGGGTCGGTTGTTGGGGCTGGTTGTTTTTCAGATGCTCTTCAACAGCCTTTTCATCAAATTCCCGAGCTTCCCGTTCAATTATCTTAAGAGCGCCCTCCGGGCATGATTGGATACAGGCCCCGAGGCCATCGCAGAAAACCTCGTTTACAACCCTGGCCTTTCCGTCTATTATCTCCAGGGCGCCCTCGGCGCAGTCCACGATGCAGTTGCCGCAACCTGTGCACTTCTCTTCATCGATCTCAATTATCTTTCTGACCGCCATGATATCACCTTGCTCATTTTCCAGATGCATTGGACACTGCTGGTGTTCTCCTGTCCGCCTCATCAGCCCAATATGGCCTTCAGGTCTTCTTCCGGGGTGGAAATCAGCCTGAGATCAAAGCTGTCCTGCAGTACACCCAGGACTTTGGGGCTCACGAACGCCGGTGGTGTCGGCCCTATCCTGATTCCTTTCATGTTCAGATGGAACAGTGACAGCAGAATGGCCACCGCCTTCTGCTCGTACCAGGAAAGTACCAGAGACAGAGGGAGGTTGTTTATGTCCGTGTCGAACGCCTTTGCCAGTGCTGTTGCCACCTGCACGGCGGAATACGCGTTGTTGCACTGCCCAAGGTCAAGCAGCCTCGGAATCCCGTCGATGTCCCCCAGGTCCATGGTGTTGAACCTGTACTTGCCACAGGCCAGGGTGAGCACCACGCAGTCATCGGGCACCTGTTTTACGAAATCCGTGTAGTAGTTGCGACCTGGCTTGGCGCCGTCACATCCGCCCACAAGGAAGAAGTGACGGATCTTTCCCGCCTTTACCGCATCCACTATCTTGTCTGCAAGTCCCAGGATAGCCGTGTGGTGGAAACCGGTGGCCATCTTGCCGTGCTGCCTGCCTGGTAGAGGCCCGATTACCTTTGCCTTCTCGATTATGTCCGTGTAGTCCCTGCCCTCTATATGTTTGACATCGGGTACCCTGGCGACCTCGGTGGTAAATAGCCTGTCCCTGTAGGAGTCCTTGGGTAGCATGACACAGTTGGTGGTCACCAACACGGGTCCTCCGAACTGGTCGAACTCCTTTCTCTGAAGCTGCCAGGCGCCTCCGTAGTTACCGGCCAGGTGATCGTACTTTGCCAGGCCAGGGTAACCGTGGGCCGGGAGCATTTCCCCGTGTGTGTATATGTTAATGTCCGTTCCCTCGGTCTGTTCCAGGATTGCCTCCAGGGCCAGGAGGTCGTGTCCGGTCACCAGTATGCCGGGTCCCTCACTGGTCCCGCTGACCACATCCACAGGGGTGGGGTTCCCGAACCGGTCGGTATGCGCCCTGTCCAGCACCTCCATTATCCGGAGGTTCATTTCACCGGTTTTCAACGCCAGCCTTAAATGGCTGTCAAGATCGAAGTCCACATTGGTTATGGTCTTGAAAAGAGCCTCGTGCATGAATGCGTCCACCTCTTCATCCCGGGCCCCAAGCTCTCTTGCGTGGTAGGCATAGGCGGCTATCCCCTTGAGTCCGTAGAGGGTGATCTCCTGAAGGGACTGTATGTCCTCGTCCTTTCCGCAAACACCCTTGACGGTGCATCCCGTTCCCTTGGCAGTCTGTTCACACTGGTTGCAAAACATTCGGTATCACCTGTTTTTTTGACATGTCCCAATGGACGGATAGGCTGCCATTGTTACATCGACTGTTTAGAAATCCCCTCTTATTGATATAAGTAATTCCAATATATGTTATAGTCAAAAAAATGCCACAGTCTATATATTATAGGTGGAATGGCTTTACGTTATTCGGAAGTATCTGATATGCACGTGAAGATAGATGACAAGGACCGGACCATAATATCCATGTATGCCAGGGATCCCCACGTTTCCCAGGATGATATCGCAGAGGAACTGGGTATGTCCCAGCCATCGGTGGCCCTGAGGATAAGAAAGCTCAGGGAGTCAGGTGCCATGGAGACCCTGGTCGGGGTCAACCCTCAACGTATGGGCCTCAACATCGCCAAGGTTGACGTTTCCACCAATGACACCAACGAGCTTCTTTCCATGTTCCGAAACTGCCCTTTCTTCATGAACGGGTTCGTGGTGTCCGGTCGCTACAACCTGTGCCTCCTGTTCATGAGCGAGGATATTGCCACAATGGAGTCCATAATCAACGGTCACATCCGACCCAACCCGAACGTGAGGGAAGTGGACTTCAACATCATCATCAGCTCGGCAAGACCATTCGTGGTCCCCACGGATATGACGGCCAGCAGTAACAGGGCTCCCTGTGGATACCGGCACCAGTGCAAGGACTGTCCCTCCTTTGCCGCGGGCAACTGCTTGGGCTGTCCTGTTATCGGGCAGTACAAGGGATGGTTCTTCTAGACCGTAGGCGTGTTCGTAGGCAGATTCGGTCGCACTGGCACCCTTCCCAGGAAGTCGAAGGACTCCCCGTCGAAACGGAATTTAATGGCCAGCGGTCTGACCCCTGATACGATCGCATCTTCAAAGGCCCGGGCAAAATCCGGATCGGTGTCCCGGTTCGGTTCGAAGATATGGGCGTCGTTTCGGGGAATGAAGATGATCACCCAGGATTCCCAGCCCTTGTTCAGGGCCTCTGAAAGCTCCCGCATGTGCCTTGCACCCCTGGTGGTCGGGGCGTCGGGGAACCGGGCCACCCCGTCCTCCACCAGGGTACATGACTTGATCTCGATGAGTGCGCGTTTGCTGTGGAGTTCCACCGCCAGGTCGAAACGGCTATTGCCAAATGTGTATTCCGAAGTAACCTTCCGGTGGCCCCCGAACTCCTCCAGCTGTCCCTTTTCTATCATCTCTCGAATGACATGGTTGCCCAGGGTGGATACCAGGGATATCCACTGGTTGTGGTACCACACCCCCTGGACCTGGAACTCCGTCTTTCCTCCCTTGCCCCGGCGATCCTGAAGAAGAAGCGGTGTGCCCGTTACCATGAACTCCCTCATCCTGCCCGGGTTGGGCATGTGACATCTCCTGGCATTTCCCTCCACCTCCACAATGGCCACGAAACGGTTGGGCCTTTCCAGGAAGTGGCCCATCACCAGTTGGCCGGGGACAGGCCGCGGGATTTGGTTTTTTTCTGGGTCTTTCGACCGGTCACTCTTACCCATGTCTCATGTACCTCAGGGTCGGGTTTTCGGGGAGAACCTTGGCGTTGGCTTCCATCGAGGAGGTTATCCAGGCGTTTCCGCCAACCACCACGTTGTCACCGATAACTGTTTTCCTTTTTACTACCACCATCACCCTTCCACCACTCTAGCCACCACCCTTCCACCACTCTAGCCACCACCCTTCCATCACCCTTCCATCACCCTTCCATCACCCTTCCATCACCCATTTCCATTACTACCACGGGATTATTTCCCCCGGCTTATGTTAGGGGACGGTCAGGTCTTGTGTTTGATCGTTTTGAGGGATACCAATTCACATTTATTCTGTCTGCCATTCTAGAACAGGCCGGATATGCGGTTATCTTCGTCCATCTCGATGAGCTCCGCCGATGGTTTGCGGGGCAGTCCCGGCATGGTCATGATGGTGCCGGACACGGGGATGATGAACCCCGCCCCCGCCGAAAGCCTCATCTCACGGATGTTGAACTTGAAACCGTGGGGTGCCCCGAGTTTCTTTTCGAAATCCGAGAACGAGTACTGTGTTTTTGCAATGCAGATGGGCAGGTTGCCGTAGCCCAGTGCCTCCAGCCGGTCCATCTGTTTCTTTGCTTCGGGGCTGAACACCACCGAACCGGCCCTGTAGATGGTCTTGGCCACCTTGGTAATCTTCTCCTTGATGGTGTCCTCCAGGTCGTAGGTGTGCTCAGGCATCTTTTCTTCGATCGATTCCAGGACCGCTTGAGCCATGTTGGTGCCACCTTCCCCTCCCCGGGCGTGGACGTATGATCGCACGCAGGTGATGTCTTTGGCCCTGCACAGGTCTTCCAGGTGAGACAGTTCCCCTTCCACGTCCCACTCGGCGGCGTTTATTGCCACCACGGGGTTGAAACCGAACCCCCGGATATTTTCCACGTGACGTTCCAGGTTGGCAAACCCCTTGGTGATGGCCTTCAGGTTCTCTTTGGTGATGGCGTCCTTTTTCACCCCGCCGTGGTACTTGAGCGCCCTGGTGGTCGCCACCAGCACCACCGCCGACACCGGGTACCGGGACGATCTGCAGAATATGTTGAAGAACTTCTCGGCACCCAGATCGGCTCCGAAGCCGGCCTCGGTTACGTAGTAATCCGCGGTGCACACACCCGCCGACGCCGCCATCAGCGATGAGGTGCCATGGGCGATGTTGGCGAAGGGCCCCCCGTGGATAAGGGCAGGGTTACCCTCGATGGTCTGGACCAGGTTGGGTCTCATGGCGTCCTTCAACAGCGCTGCCATGGCCCCGGTGATCTTCAGGTCGCTGGCCAGTACCGGTTCTTTACTGTCGTTGTAGGCCACCACTATCCTGTCCAGTCGTTCCTGGAGCTCCCGGTAGTTACCCGCCAGGCACAGAACGGCCATGATCTCCGAGGCCGCGGTGATGTCGAAACGGTCCTCGATGAGCATCCCGCCGAAACGGCCACCAAGTCCCACCACCATGTTCCGCAGCGACCGGTCGTTCATGTCCACCACCCGGTGCCAGGACAGGTTGCGGGGGTCGATGTCAAGCTCGTTGCCGAAGTGCATATGGTTGTTGAGGATGGCCGCCAGCAGGTTGTGGGCGGCGCCAACAGCGTGGATGTCCCCGGTGAAATGCAAATTGATATCCTCCATGGGCAGCACCTGGGAATGACCGCCCCCGGCGGCGCCTCCCTTCATACCGAACACCGGTCCCATGGAGGGTTCTCTAAGACCCACCACTGACTTTTTCCCCAGCCTCCACAACGCGTCGTTGAGTCCAATGGCCGTGGTGGTCTTTCCCTCTCCGTATGGGGTGGGACTCATGGCAGTGACCAGGATGATGTGCCCCTTTTTTTCGGAAAAACACCGGTGGGTCATGTCCAGTTTGGCCTTGCCCCTTCCCCAGGGTTCGATCACGTTTTGGGGCAGTCCGATCTTGTCCCCGACTGTTTTTAATTCTTCAAGCTCGACTTCCTGGGCAATCTCGATATCGCTTTTCATTTTCTCACCTCAATGGCCGTGGGTGTCATGATCATGCCTGTGGGTCCTGTTGTGACCCCTTTGTGACCTGGTGGGCTGGTGGGCGTGTTGGTGATGGTGGCCTTCCACGTTCACCGGTTGCATTGCGCCAAATGCCCGGATAACCACTTCGGAGAGGGCCGGGTGGATGGTCTGGGTGTATGCAAAGGGGATGTAGTCGCCGTTACCCGCGTACATCATGTCCGTGACCTGTTGTACCAGGGTGGCCGCCTGTGGTCCTATGCAGGACGCCCCCAGTATCTTTCTGGTTCCGGCTTCCACGATGACCTTGAAGAAGTAGTCCCTGTCGTTTATGGCGTATCCCATGGCGGTGTCGTAATAGAATGATCTGCCAACCATGATCTGGTGCTTTTTTTTGGCCTCCTCTTCTCCAAGACCCACCGCTGCCACCTGCGGGTAGGTGAACACTGCGGACGGGACGGCGTGGTAGTCCACGCTCTCCACGGGTCCCACATCAGACATGGCGTTCTTCATCACCACCTCGGATTCGTAATTGGCGGTGTGTCGGAACTGGTACTTTCCGATGGCGTCTCCGAATGCCCAGATATTGGGTTTCGATGTTTCCAGGTGCTCGTTTACAACTATCCATCCCCGGCTGTCGGTGTTCACCCCGGTTTTCTCGGGATGGAGCAGGTCCGAGTTGGAACGTCTGCCCGATGCCAGGATGATCTCGTCACCCTTGAAAACGATCTTCTTTCCTGTGGCGGTGTCCCTGGCAACCAGGATCTTCTTCCCATCCCGGACCTCGGCTCTTTCCACTTCCATCCCGGTGTGGACGTGCATCCACTGGGACAGCTTCTTTTTCAAAACCTCTGAAACGTCCGGGTCATAGGTCTTTATGAGACGCGGGTTCCTGCCCAGTATCTCCACCTTGACGCCTATGGCCGAGAAGAAGTGGGCGAACTCCACTGCCACGAACCCCCCACCCACGATCAGCAGCTTTTTTGGTGGTTTCTCCATCTGCCACACGTTTCGGTTCGTGAGGTACCCCACCTTTTCTATACCCTCAATGGGAGGTATTGTGGGTCTTGCCCCGGATGCGATGATTATCTTGGGAGCCGTCATTGTGGTACCCCCGGCCTCCAGGGTGTAATCGTCCACGAACCTTCCGACGGTGTTGTAGAAATCGAAGTTGGGTGTTGCATCCACACCTGCCTGGATGTCCCTCACCCCGTCGTCCACTATGGCCCTGGTCCGCTTCATTATGAGATCGAAATCCACCCTGGTGATCTTTCCATGGACTCCAACGTTTTTGGATTCCTGCAGTTCCCGGATCACGTCTGCCGGGTGGATCATAACCTTGGAAGGAATGCAGCCCCGGGTCAGACAGGTGCCCCCCAACCGCTGGTCGTCTATCAATGCTACTCTCTTTCCCAACGAGACGAAGGGAGATGCCACGTTCAGGCCCGCGCCGGAACCGATGACTATCAGGTCGTACTGTTCCATGAAGTTCACCTCTTCTCTATCGTTATCTAAAACCGTTGAGCGCAAAACCATTGCGGGAGTATTAAGTTCTTCCACCGACCGGGGGATGGTTTGCGGGTGATTTTTCGCAGCCGCGTTTATTTGCAAAGGATGGCCGGATCGTAGGGTAATGGGGATAATGATCAATCTCGTACTTGAGTCATTAGGTACTATGTCAGAACCTGTTGCCATTGAGACCGGTTTTTCCTTAGCAGAATCCCGCCACGACCTTTCCCCGGTCCAGCAAGGCTTTTGTATCCATCCCGCAATTGTGCGGCGGCGATATCAATGATGGTCGTAGGAGGATCCGCATCCGGTTCATTTGCTCAGAGCCTTTCTTCCCACCTGAGCTGTAAACTTCTTCGAACGGAGACAAAACGTTTCCCAGACGGTGAATTCTATGCAAGGTTTTTGGATGATGTGAATGGGGAGGACGTGGTGGTGGTTCAGACCACCTATCCAGATCCCAAGATAATCGAGCTTCTCATAATGAAAGATTCGCTAAATGAATTGGGGGCAAAAAGCATCACGGTTGTGGCCCCGTACTTCGGTTATGCCCGGCAGGACAAGACCTTCCAGGATGGGGAAGGGATATCCGCCCGGGCCATGGCAAGGCACGTTGGGCTTGGCGCCGATCGGGTAGTGTCCATCGATATTCACACAACCAAGATACTGGAATGGCTGGGGGATATGGGCACGAACGTGTCCGCCATGCCCGATATCGCACGCTTCATGCAGGAGCGGGAATTGGGAATAGACACCATAGTATCCCCCGACAAGGGCTCTGTCGAAAGGGCAAAGCTTGCCGCCAATACCATTGGCGTGGAGTTTGATCATCTGGAGAAGACACGCATAGACGGTAAAACTGTCAAGATCACCCCCAAGAACATGGATGTTGAGGGGAAAACCGTGGCGATAGTGGATGATATCATAGCAACCGGAGGCACCATTGTGACAGCTGCAAAACAGCTCCGGGATCAGGGGGCCAGAAATATCTATGCCGCCTGTACCCACGGACTGTTCACCGGCGGGGCCATACCCAAATTGCAGGATGCATGCACCGATGTATTTTGCTGCAATACCATAGAGAACGATCGAAGTGTCATCGATGCAAGCGGCGCGGTGGCACGGTTGCTAAGTGAGTGACGGCGCATAGTCCGCTGGATTGGTTGGACTGTTCCTGGCTGATAGAGCCCTGCAGCAGACCGCTCCAGGCGCAGGCTGATCGTGGTGAGCAGGATTGGCAGAGCGTCCGGGTCGATCGTATGTTGGATGATCACGATTTGAGGGTATCCTTGATCTCGTCGAGGACCGTTGGATCATCTATGGTGGAAGGGGTTCGGTATTCATCACCGTTGGCTATCTTCTGCATGGTGCCCCGAAGTATCTTTCCGGAACGGGTCTTTGGAAGTCTGGCCACGACGTATGCTTTCTTGAAGCAGGCGATGGGTCCGATATCGGTCCGGATCATCTTTACAAGATCCTGTTCGATCTCGGCCGGGTCACGATCAACTCCTGCCTTGAGCACCACCATTCCAATGGGTACCTGACCCTTGAGATTGTCGTTTATTCCAAACACAGCCGCCTCGGCAACATCAGGGTGCTTGGATATGACCTCCTCCATGCCGCCAGTGGATAACCGGTGTCCGGCCACGTTGATCACATCATCCACCCGTCCCATTACGAAAACGTAACCATCCTCGTCACAGTATCCCCCATCACCGGTGAAATAGTATCCGGGATAAGGGTCCATGTAGGATTCCTTGAACCGTTTTTCATTGTTCCAGAGTGTCATGAAGTTCCCTGGTGGCAGGGGGAGTTTGACTGCGATTACACCGGTCTCTCCCGTGGGTTTTTCCGTATTCTCGTCCTCGATGATCCTAACATCGTATCCTGGCATGGGCAGGGCGGCCGAACCTGGTTTGGTCTCATGGGGATCCAGTCCCATGGGATTTCCGCATATCGCCCAGGATGTCTCTGTCTGCCACCAGTGATCGACCACGGGGGTGCCAAGGAGATTCTTTGCCCAGTGGTAGGTATCTGGATCGGTCCTCTCACCCGCCAGGTAAAGGATTTCGAACTTTGACATGTCGTGATCCTTCATGTGGGTACCCTTGGGGTCCTCCCGTTTTATGGCCCGGATGGCTGTGGGGGCGGTAAAAAGCGATTTCACGCCGTGTTGAGCGATCACCCGCCAGAACGCGCCTGGATCCGGGGTGCCGACGGGTTTTCCCTCGTACATGACGGTTGTGCATCCCTTGAACAGCGGCCCGTAAACGATGTACGAATGGCCAACCACCCAGCCCACATCGGATGCGGCCCAGAATACCTCTCCCTGGTCCATGTTGTATATGTTCTTCATGGTCCAGTGAAGGGCCACAGCATGCCCTCCGTTGTCCCGAACAACACCCTTGGGCATACCGGTGGTGCCTGATGTGTACAGGATGTAAAGTGGATCCGTGGACTCAACGGGAACGCAGTCAGCTGGATTGGCTGAACCCACCAGATCGTTCCAGTCCATATCGCGGCCTTCAACCATGGATGCATTCACCTGGGGCCTCTGGTAAATTATGCATTTTTCGGGTTTCTTGCTTGCCAGTTCGATGGCCTTGTCCAGAAGCGGCTTGTACTCGATGATCTTCTTCCCCTCGATGCCGCAGGATGCGGACACTATGACCTTGGGCTTCGCATCATCAATGCGGATTGCGAGCTCGTTGGGTGCAAATCCCCCGAAAACCACGGAGTGGATCGCGCCGATACGGGCGCAGGCCAGCATGGAGAATACCGCCTGGGGTATCATGGGCATGTAGATAATGACCGTATCACCCTTCTTCACACCCATTGATATCAGTGACCCGGCCACCTTGGCCACCTCGTCCCGAAGCTGACTGTACGTAAACGTCTGGACGGTGTCTGTCACGGGGCTGTCGTAGATCAATGCAGGCTGATCTCCATGGCCGGCTTCCACGTGCCGGTCCACCGCGTTGTAACAGGTATTCAACCGTCCTCCCACGAACCATTTGTAGAAAGGCGGGTTGGAATCGTCGAGAACCTTATCCCACCGTTTTTCCCAGTGAATATCCTCTGCAATATTCCCCCAGTACTCCTCGGGCTGTTCAATAGACATCTTGAATGCGTCGTCATAGGTTGACATTATCTCACCGCTGTGTTTCTGATCCCGGACGGCAGGATATCCCACCAACCGGCCATTTTTTCAGGTGGTATGCTGAACGGAAATCACCTATTCTAATTTATTGATGGATCTAACATGCAATACCCGTGGTTTAGTGTTGATGTCACAAAAGAGCGCATCCGTACCATTCCCAGGTGGATAACCATATCCGTTTCACGTCACAGCATTCGGGAGGCCGGATGTGATGCAAATGAGGTGGGGGAAAAATGGGGTGGCTCATCAGGGTAAAAGCCCGACGGTTGGGCTGATGCCCGACTGCTGGGCTGACGCCCGACGGTTGGGCTGACGCCCGACTGCTGGGCTGACGCCCGATTGCTGGGCTGACGCCCGATTGCTGGGCTGACGCCCGATTGCTGGGCTGACGCCCGATTGCTGGGCTGACGCCCAGTTGCTCAGGATATTCCATCAATACAGTGACCGAACCCAAATCGGTGATAGAACCGGGATCATATCTCGGATCGATCGAGCCAGTGATTGATGATCTGAATGCACCCTGCCGCAGTGTAGCGGGTACGTCCAAGAGATATCTTGGTTCCGTAGCGCAATGCATACTTTTCATCCTTTTTGGGAAGTCCCACCTGATCGCCCAAAACGAACACCGGGTCTGGCCCGAGCTGAACCTGGGAAATGTCCTCCCCCCTTTCTTCCAGGACATAGACATTCCCCGATTCTCCAGCGTTCCTAATAACATATTGAAAGCTCCCCTTTTCCACCGATATGCCCGGATGGGACCCGCCCTTTAGCACCTTCTTTATTATGGGTGTCCAGGTGGATTCGTCCATTCTTATATCGTACAGCTTCTCTCCATCCACCGTTATTATCTTTGGAGGGTCAGGGGGGCCTGTGAGAATTGCCTTGAACACAGTATCCTTTCGAATTGCATGGGAAAGGAACAGTGCTCCGGCGGTGCACTGGTAAAAAATATCAAGTCTTCCCCCGTCCCTGAGTATTTTGAAATTCCCATCCGTTCGTCCCTTTCGCAGGTAGAGGATGAACATTCGCATGGCGGGACCAACGGTCATTGTGTATTTGATGTTTCCCCGGGCGTATATTCGCTCATTTTCACATCGGTCTTCCCAAACATGTCCAATCCCGCCCTTTCAAGCAGTTTCACCGTCAAGGACAGGGGCAGGCCCACCACGTTGAAGTAGCACCCGTCTATCCGTTCCACGAACATTCCGCCCTTTCCCTGGATGGCGTAGGCCCCGGCCTTGCCGATACCTTCTTTCGTGTCCAGGTACCACTGTATCTCTTCAGAAGAAATGTCCCTCAACCAAACTCTGGTAATGGACGAGTCTGACAGTTCCCGTGAGTTGTTGACGATCACCGCCACGCCCGAGACCACTTGATGGGAATGGCCGGACAGCAATTGAAGTATTTGACGGGCGTCCTCCTTGCCCTTCGGCTTTCCGATGATACGCTGGTTGAAAATGATGGATGTGTCGGCGGCAAGCACCAAGGCGTCCCTGTTGTTCTGTGCAACGGACCTGGCCTTGGCCAGAGCGTTCTTTACCATCACCAGTTCACCAACCCCATGGATCGTTTCCACGTTGCCCGGGTCCTCCACCGAAAAGGGCAGACCCAACCGTTTGAGGATCACCTTTCGACGGGGTGAGGTCGATGCGAGAACAAGTCGTGTCATCCTATGGGTTCATTGGCCGCGGCGAATAAAACCCTTTCACATGGAAATGGAAAAACGAATCCGTGTTAAAGTGAAGAAATGGGAATTTCAAGGTAGGGTACGGGACATCTCGATGCCAAGCACCAGGGTTCGCAGTGCGCTGTTGAGGGGAACCGGTACACCAACCGCTTCACCTGTCCTGGCCAACGCACCGTTTATGGCATCCACCTCGGTACGTCTTCCGTTGAGTATGTCCTGAAGCATTGAGGATCGGTTACCCGCGGTCATGGAAGCCACCTCTTCCACCCTGGCCACGGGGTCATCGTCGGGGAGTGTGATCCCGGTGGCCCTGGCAACCGACGCGGATTCCTCAGCCACTGCCCGCATCATTTCATGGAGTTCCGGAACCTCCAGAAGTGACCCGTTGCGGAGCCCGGTTATGGCGGTCAACGGGTTGATGGCGGAGTTGATGATACCCTTGGCCCATATCTCTTCTCTGATTCCCCGGGTAACTTCCGTGGGCAGGCCGCCCGATGAAAGTGCCTCGGCCACCCTTGCTGCAGCCTCTTTGCCCGCGTCGTTGTAACCTCCAACCACCGTCCGGCCGGTACCGGTGAGTTCCACCTGATTTGCACTATGATAGATCACCCCGATCGAGGTTGTGCCTCCGACTATGGGATTTGCCGGGAAGCGTTTCTCCATCCTCTGTTCGTTATCAAGGCCGTTTTGAAGGGAGAGCAGTACCGTTGACCTGTCTACACATGATGAAATATCCGATAACGCATCATCCGTGGAATAGGATTTGACCGCCAGAATAACCAGTTCGAAACGATCCAGGCCAATGGTTGAGTTCACGGATTTCGGTATCACATGGGTTTCAAAGAGACCGTCAAGGAACACCCCGCCGGATGACATGTCACTTACCTGGTGGGGACGGGCCAGAACGGTAACATCGTTCGAACCGGACAGTATGGCTGTCAGATAACTGCCCACGGCCCCGGCACCGACCACGAGTATCCGCATGGGAGGGACATCGTGCTTGTGGATATAAAAATTGATACCACCAAAAGATTCATCTCCCGATGCATGAATGTTTGTGGGAATGGAAGACCACCTCTTTGACCGGGACGGAAACTGCATACTCCAGCTGCGCAGGGGTAACCTTTACGCCCGGGATGGGGTGTTTTTGGGTTACATAAAAGAGGAGATGGTGATCAACCGGAAACGGGATCATGTGGGATGGTTTCGCGGAGGGATACTAAGAGACAGGAAGGGTAAGGTGGTGGCGTTCTCCCCCAGGATTCGGGCCGGGGGACCGGTCCCCGATCTGCCTGAACTGAACCCCATACCTCACTTCACACGAAAAGCAAGGCGTATTCGACGTCTTCCTGCAAAGAAGACCCATGAGAAGATCGGGTTCAGCGGTGAATGGTCCAGGAAAAGACCCCTGGATATCTTGAAATAGGAAAGCCCTGCCATTTCCACGGTTAATCCATCAAAAACTAAAATTCACACCAGAACCATTCCCAAGGGATTGACATGAAGATAGTGTATCACGATAGGTACCTGGATCATATCCAAAACCAAGGCCATCCCGAGAGCCCTCGGCGGCTTCAGGCTATCAAGGATCGCCTAAAAGAGGAAGGCCTGTGGAACAATGTTATCACTCCCGGCCCGGCCACGACGGATCAGGTCAAGAGCGTTCACACCCCGCAATACATTTCCTATCTTGAGAACTTCGGGGAGGGCTACCTTGACCCTGACACCTATTCACGAGAAGAAACCTTCGAGATCGCCCTTCTTGCCGCAGGCGGGGCCCTGGAAGCAGCCAGGTTGATGTGGGAAAACAAGGAAACGGTGTTTGCCCTTCCGAGACCGCCGGGACACCATGCCGAATCCGGTTCATCCGGAGGCTTCTGCTACATAAACAATATAGCAGTGGCCGCAAAGTCAATTGTGCCAAGGGCCAAGAGGGTGGCGGTAATCGACATAGATGTCCACCACGGTAACGGCACCAACGAGATGTTTCATAAAACGGACGAGGTGTTCTATTCATCAACCCATCAATATGGTATCTTTCCGGGAACCGGGTCCATTCAGGACGTGGGATATGCGGATGGTGAAGGGTTCACCATGAACATCCCCCTGACATGGAAGATGGGTGATTCCACTTTCTATTCGGCATACCGAGATATCATATTCCCGGCCATACGACAATACAAACCGGGAGCCATCCTGGTATCCATCGGAGGGGACGCCCATTACATGGACCCCCTGGCCGGGCTGACCCTTTCCACAGCCGGATACCTTGAGCTGGTAAAGGAAATGATGGACCTGGCAGGCGACCTGTGCCAGGGAAGAATAGGTTTCTACCTGGAGGGTGGTTATGACGTGGATGTGCTGGCGGAGATAATGGCCGGCGCCGTGGGTTTGTCCGTGGGCAAGAAAGTATCAACCAAACACAACAAGGTATACGATGACAGTGTCATGGGATCCGACATCATACGATCGGCGGAGGCCATCCAGGGTGAGTACTGGGATCTATCCCTATAGGAACCATCTGTCAATTGCCGGTACCTTCCCGAGACCACCTGCAACGGTGGGCAGCCATGAAAAATCACCAACAGACGTCCTCATCATCCATGGCGATGCCGCATGAGTTCCGATCGGTATGGCATGAGGACCACGGGCACGTGCACCTCACGGGATATCTCACTGGAAAGATCTTCACCCAAGATGCCCTTGAAGGCCTTCTTGCTCCTTCCCATGACCACTATGTCAATATCCTTGTTATCCACCGTGTCCAGTATGACAGTTTTGGGATCACCGTCCAAAAGCAGGGTGGCAACATTGATATTATGGGCCCTGCCAACCCTCTCGAAAATGTCAAGGGCATGTATCCCGTCCAGTTGGGTATTCCCGCGCCTTTTCTCCACCACGTGGATGGCAATGATATGACCCCCTATGTTTGTGGCCATCTTCATGGTGAATTCGGCCAGCATGGCTGCGGATTTGGAGCTGGAGACCGGAGCGAGTATTCGGGTCTCGTCCCCCATAATCATAGCACCGCCGGCATAATGTTGGCCATCGTCGCCCTTCTTCCCCCCCCATTCATAGTAGTCGGTCCCCCGGGAAGGGTATCGTCTAAGATCGTGATATTGATCCTTTTCAGCTTCATCAAACTTCCTTTCATCGGGCAGGTCCTTCTTGAAAACGATGGTGTGATAGGAAAAGGGTATCTCCACCCCTTCTTCATCAAAACGATCCTTTATCTCCTTGAGAAGGTCCGAACGTATCTGGAACCGGTCACGGGCCTCGGGTATGTATACCCACAACCGAAGCACCTGGGCTGAATCTGAAAATTCGTGTAGACGGACGAAGGGTTTGGGGTTCTTGAGCACATGAGGATGATCGTTGGCAACTTCCAGGATGATCTTTTCGGCATGCCGCCACTGGGACCCGTATGATATGCCGATGTCAATGAGCTCCACCAACCGGGTGCTGTCCCTGGTGTAGTTCCATATCTCGCTGTTTGCTATGATGTGATTGGGAATGTTAACAAGTTCTTCCTCGGTGGTCTTGATGCTCGTGGACCTTAACGATATGTCCACCACATCTCCCCAGGTCTCCCTTGCCTGATCGCCGACCCTGACACGGTCACCGATATCGAAGGGGCGGTCCAGGGCCAGCTGTATGCCTGCTGCAAAGTTGGCAACTGAATCCTGCAATCCGAATGCCAGGGCAAAAGCGACCAGTCCCAATCCCGTGGCGACCGCATACAGATCAACACCCAATATGACCATGGATATCCCGATGCCTAGAATGAAGATCAGATATTTTGCCAGTTTTTCAAGGGATGCAGATGAGTTCTTGTCGACCCTGTTGCGATGGAAGGTGGTCTGCTGAAGGATCACCACCACGAACCTCATGATGAACAGTGTGACTATCATCAACCCTGAAAACAAGAAAAGGAACTCGATGGTACCTGAATGCGATAGATCCTGTTCGAAGGGGTAGTACACGAAAAGTATCAGGTAGGCCAAGAAAAGCCAGTAACCGATACGGATGGGCATTACCATGTAACTGGCTTTGACAGCAGCCGTCCTTTTCTTGAGCTGGCGTTTCCAGACCGAACCCATTACCATGGCAATGGCCGGTTCAAGGATGAAGTGGACCGTGATCCCAACGGTTGCGGCCAGGAACAGAAAGCTGAAATAAGGTGTCATCCCCATGAAACCTGGTTCATCCAGGTAGCCTTCCACCAGATACTCCTTGCTCGAAACCAGGAACAGATGGCCGAACACGATTATCAGAAGAAGACGGAAAACGTCGGAGACCGGAGCGCCCACCTTTGAATGCACCCGTCTGCGGACCCGTTCTGATACCTTCCCCTTGTTTCGAAGATAAAGCGATGTCACGGAGCGTGAGATGAACCATCCTCCACCAAAGAACAGGAACAAAAAAACGATACCCACCAGTGTCATGGTGAGGCGGTATGACCCGGCTATCTCCGGTATCGTTATGGATGAAATGATCACTCCCATCTTACATATGTCCCCTTGATTTCCATCATTTTAAATCCTGGGTTGTATTTAAACCTGTCTTGAAAGAGGCATGTGGAAGGTGACCATTTCCTGCCACATTGAAAAACACATCACCATCATGTCAAACCTCATAATAGGGTCAGCTTGAATACATCCCAATCGTTTGATGCAATTCCGATACCTGGTCTTCTTACACGAGGTTTCATTTTTTTTTGGATCATTTCACAATTATGCCCGCAGTTTATGCCTGCGAAATGTATATTTAGAAAAATTATCATAGACGTATAAAAACCCTTAATGGAAATATCAACAAAAGGACTTCGTTTTTTTGTTTTTCAGGGGAGAATGCAGATGTCCGATGAAAAAGAAGGCCAGGCGCAGAAAAAAGGACAGAAGGCACCCGTTCGGGGAGAGGGGCTGGTGGAAAGCAGGCCGCCGGCATCTGCAAGGGATACATCAGGCCAGAACGCTCAAAACGACGACGCTAAAAAGGTCAAGTCATCCGATGCCATGGAAATGGTCTGGGAAGATATAAACAAGGCACCTCGAGAGGATAAAAAAGTTGAACCTCCAAAAGATGAAGTGCCAAAAGTGACCCAACCGATCAAGGGGTCAAACGAGCAACCCAATGCTCAGCAGCAGGAAAAGGTGGCAGATAATAGGCAAAAAGAGCAGCCAACGGAAAAACAGGGTCAGGAAAAAAAACCGGTTCAGGATAATGCAAAGGCCATCCCTCCAACGGCAGGACATGACGCTGAAGAACCAAAACAAGTTGACACTGTGAAAAGGGATCCGCCAAGACCGGACGACAAACCCAAAGGAACCGATGATGACACTTCGTACCAGAAGGGATCCGATGACGAGACAGTTGATCTTGGTGAAAAGGTAAAAAACGTTGAAGAAAGCGTTCTTGACCTGGTCAACCTCTCGAAGGCCATGAGAAGGGATTACGAGAAGAAGATCAAGAGTCTTGCCGAAACGGTCGAACACCTTCAGCTAAAGGCCGAAGGGACCCGTAAAGAGGTTGTACCTGCGGATTTCAAGACCAAGAGGGTTCTCTTCCCCTTCACCGCAATTGTCGGTCAGGAAAAGATGAAGAAGGGACTCATACTCAACGCCATAAACCCGGATATAGGCGGGATACTGATCCGGGGTGAAAAGGGCACTGGCAAGTCCACGGCGGTCAGGGGTCTTTCCGAGGTACTTCCGGAGATCGAGGTGGTGGAGGGTTGCCGGTTCTCCTGTGACCCCAAGGAAGAAGAACATCTCTGCTGGGAATGCGCAGATATCAAGGCACGAAAGAAACTCAAACCCGACAAGAGACCGATCAGGATCGTTGAGGTACCGCTCAATTCCACGGAAGAGACCCTGGTAGGAAATCTTCACGTTGAAACACTTCTCGAGGAGAAAAAACGGATGTATGAGCCCGGGCTTCTGGCGAATGCTCACAGAGGCATCCTCTACATAGACGAGATCAACCTGCTGGACGATTTCGTCGTGGATGAACTCCTGGATGCAGCATCAACCGGAATATGTATCGTGGAACGTGAGGGGGTGTCCGTTTCCCATCCTGCCCGGATACTTCTGATCGGGACCATGAACCCGGAGGAGGGTGAGGTGAGACCCCAACTCCTGGACAGGATAGCTCTAATGGTTCAGGTGGAAGGGGTCAAGGACCCCGAACAGAGGGTCGAGATAATAAAAAGACAGAAGGAATTCTCACGCAACCCCAGGGAATTTCGGGCCAGGTTCCTAAATGACCAGAGGAATTTGAAAACCAAGATAGAGTCGGCTAGACGGATACTTCCACACGTGGGGACTCCTGTTAAGTTGCTAAACACCATAGTGGATATCTGTCTTGAATTCAACGTTGACGGACACAGGGCCGACATGATGATAGAAAAGCTCGCCCGAGCCAATGCGGCATACGACGGCAGGCGATCGGTGATAGCGGACGATATCATAGAATCTGCCGATCTTGTCCTTCCCCACAGAATGCGAAAGAGGGCTTTCGAGCTGAAACCATACTCCACCGATCGCATGAGGGAAATGATGGCATCATCGTGATGCTCGTGGGGCAATCATGATACAACCATTGAATCACCCAATGCATGAGATCACATAATTGGTGCGGTTTTCCCAATTGACAAATCTGTGAACGGCATTCAGTCACAGGTTCATCGGCTGTCAAATTTTACATTGTGTTCATGACTTGTATCCATTGGCTCCATGGATCACACGTGCCGTACTCCATGGATCACACATGCCGCAAATAGATATTTTTATCCCGTGCAATATGTCAATCTGAATTATTCTGTGGAAAAATATATATAAACTCTTGGATTATTGGTAAGATACCGCCCTAAAACGGTGCCCTCTCGATCGTATTCAACCGAACAAGCGAATACCCAAAAGAAGTCACATCAACCCTTTGGTGCAAGGATGGGGAAAAACTCAGCTGAAAATGGAAAAAACCGGTCCCAGCCCAACATGCGGGACAAGGTAGTGACCGCCGCCCGGAACGGCAAGCCCCAGGGTGGGCTCTCCACCGTGACGGGATCCAGGACCCCTCTTTCGGAATTCACCCGCTTCGGCATGGAGGATATACTCTACCTTATGGTGCTGTTTGTATCCTTTTCCATTCTTACATACGTGTTCTATTCCGCGGCCACCGACGGTCACGTGCTGGAACAGAACCTTCTCCTGATCGGAATGATAATTGGGGCAATATCCCTTACCATATTCATCTTCAAAAGAGCAGGATTCTCAATGGTCAAGAAACCGCCCATCGAGATACCGAAGGTGTTTTTGCGTGAAAGAAAAAGGAAATCCACCTATCTTGCCATTTTCTGCAACGGTATCCTTCTCCTCTACGTGGCGATAATATCCATAACAATCTCTGAGGACAACCTTCTCACCATATCAAACATGAACCTGTGGATCTTCGTGGCGGCCGCGGGGCTTTCAAGCACGGGGTTCGTCCTTCTGATATTCCATCATGCAAAACCCGCGTTCATCACGTCCGAAAGGGAGCTGGAAGAGGCGGTCACACGAAGTTCCGAGCAATGGGTCTACTTCTTTCTATTCATTGTAGCTATCATCGGTCTTATCTCCTTTTTCATAATCTACACCGAGAACATCCAAAAGGACCCCACCATCGCAGAGGACGACAAACTGGTGTTTGGGTCTCAGGTGACCTTCATGATAAGTATAGCCATCGTCCAGATAGTGGTAGTTGGGGCATTGGTACTGCTGTTCCTTCGCCGCAACGGACTTTCCTTTGCAACTCCTAGCGGTGGCGGTCAGCTAACGCTTCCGCCCGGTTTTGGCGGTGGGTACGGCGGCGGTGACCCGGAGGCATTGGCCCAGGCATTCGGGAAGGCTCTCGGTGGGACCAAGCTGTCCATGGACGGCAAGTTCACGCAGGAGATCGACACCGATCAGATCAACAAGTTCACCGGTGAAGGGTCCGAGAAAGGAAAGTCCAAGAGCAACAGGGAGCTGTTCCCTTTCACCGGTATTGTTGGCCAGGATAACATGAAAAAGGCCCTGGTCCTCAACGCCATAAATCCCAAGGTAGGAGGTGTGTTGATCCGGGGTGAGAAGGGTTGCGGTAAATCCGTATCGGTTCGCGGCCTGACCGAGATACTTCCGGACATCGAGGTCGTGGAGGGCTGCCGTTTCTCGTGCGACCCGAAATGGACCACCAAACTGTGCTGGGAATGCCAGTCCAGAAGGCAGAACGGTCCACTTCCCGTGGCAAGACGGCCCATCAAGGTGGTGGAGCTTCCCCTCAACGCCACCGAGGACAGGGTCGTAGGCTCTTTCGATATCGAAGAGGTTCTCACCCAGGGCTTGACCAAGTTCGAGCCCGGTATTCTGGCGGAGGCCAACCGTGGTATCCTTTATGTAGATGAGATCAACCTGCTGGATGATTATCTGGTAGACGTTCTGCTGGATGCAGCGGCCATGGGTGTTGTAACGGTCGAACGTGAAGGTGTATCTGTTTCCTACCCGGCAAACTTCATCATTGTGGGAAGCATGAACCCCGAGGAAGGCGAACTCCGACCACAGCTGTTGGATCGTATCGCTCTTGTTACCGAGATCAAGGGACTCAAGGACCCGTCACAGAGGGTGGAGATCGTAACCCGGGGAAGGGAGTTCAACGATAATCCCACCAAATTCAGAAAGAAGTATCAGAAGAACCAGAACGAGCTCAAGGTGAAGATCATCAAGGCGAGACGTCGAATGCCCCGGGTCAGGACCCCGGACAACATCCTCAAGGTAATAGCTAAGATATGCACCGATTTCAACGTGGACGGTCACCGGGCGGATATGATCATAGAGAGGGTGGCCCGGACAATCGCCGCACTGGAAGGCCGGAACTCCGTTATTGCCGAGGACGTAATCGAAGCCGCGGAACTTGCTCTTCCACACCGGATGCGCCGCAAGCCTTTCGAGGAAGAAGAGTTCTCTGTGGACCTGCTGCGCACCATGGTGATAGAGGATGCTCAGCGCTGAGGACATGCGCGATGCACTTAACCGTGAGTACGGTTACTCTCTCTTCGATGGCAACGCTGCTGTTGGTATCAGAATTCCCAAACGTTCACTAAATAACATAAACGAACAGGATGTCATTCAAATACTGAACCGTCGGGACATAATACTGGAACTGGTCTCGGACGACACCATATCCATCTACCTGTTCGCCGACACGGATCACATTAACTTCGAAACGGAGAAATTCATCAAGGAGATATTCTTCGAAGGAAAGGCCCCTGGCGACGTGCTGGATATGGATTATGACGGTAAGGACCTGGAAGGTGTGGGCAGCCTAAAGCACGGTGGTGAGGGACGGTACAGCCCGGGGAAGAAATCCGACAAGGGTGGGGTGGGAGCCATCATGGGCGCTTTGGGCGAAGAGGAGATACAGCGCATCCAGGAGATCATGAAGGGTCTCTCAAAACGAAAATCCAGGCTCGTGGCAACCCGCATGAGGTCCGGTAGACGAATGGCAGTGGTCACCACGGGCAGAAGAGGAAGGTATGTCAAGTACCGTCGCCCTGAGGGCAAGGCAAAGGACCTGGCCATATTCCCCACCATCCGATCTGCAATAATGCACTCTGATCATGGGGATATCGACATCAGGGAATCCGATTTTCGTGACAAGGTCCGAAGAAGAAAGGTATCAACCCTGGTTTGCATTGTCTTTGACACGTCAGGTTCCATATCATCTGACGAACGTGCCTGGACCGCCAAGATGGTAACCCATGCTCTTCTCATGGATGCTTACCAGAAACGTGATCGGGTGGCCCTGGTCACCTTTTCCGGGCAGAAAGGAAATCTTGTCCTTCCATTCACATCAGGTATCGAAACCGCCAACCGGATGCTCCAGAACATACCTTACGGCGGCACAACTCCTCTGGCCAGAGGTCTGGTGATCGGCCTGGAAAGCCTCAAGATAGAGATGGTGAAGGTCCCGGACACCCCACCGATACTTGTACTGGTAACAGACGGATCTGCCAATACGCCCATATCAGTAGGTGCCAACATACGGTTTGAGATTCTGCGCGTATGCAGGATGATCAGGAATGCCGGTATTCGTTCCCTGATCATAGACATAGATCCAGACGGGTCTGACCTGGCAAGGTCCATTGCTGATCAGACCGGTGGCCGGTACCACCATCCCGGTGATGCCACGGCAGATACCCTGTTGACGGGTATTAAGCAGGAACAGTATGCGGCAACAGAGATCCAGGATGCAAATCCCGTGCCCGCATGATGCCATCGCTAACTCCGCATTTGTGTGAAAAAAAAAACAGCTGGCCATTCACAAATTCGCATTTGTTTACGGAAAACACACATGGCCATTACGCATATGACCATAACCTGGGGTTATTTCTACAATCTTTGATTGAATTTACTGTTTGTATCATAAATGTTTAATACAACTTTTTCAATCCCATATATCCTTTTTATTAATTCGTAAAAGGAAATAAAAATAAACAGGAAAAACAAGGCAGTGCCGGATTGCGGCAAACATAGAAAGAAAAGGGGTGTATTCGAGGAGGAGATTATCACGGAAAATGAAGACGATGATACCGGTGATACTGAGGCGGAGGACGTATCGGAAGAAGATTCGGAAAAGACCCCTGAAGAAGAAAATGACCAGATGGAAGATGAAGAAGGTGCCGATTCCTTGCCTGATGACATAAAGACCATTATTGGAAAGGCTGACCAGGCCTACGAGGCCGGGGATTATAACAAGGCCATCCCCCTCTATGATAAAGCCCTGTCCATGGACCCGAACAATATCCAGGCAAAGAAAGGAAAGGTCAAATCCGAAACGAGGCTTCGGTTTGCTGGGATCAAATCCAAAAAGGCAGATTCGCCCACAAAGCCCTCCGGGGGACCGAGCGATGGTGGAAAACCGTCCGGTCTCAAGGGCGGACTTCTGGATGCCACCGCCAAAAAGGATTTCAAGAGCAGCGGTCTTTCCGAAGGCAGGCCCGGGGCATCATCGATAAGGGGGAAGGGCGATCGTCCTTCACTGGATGATCTCAGGAAAAAGGTAACCGGTCGAGGGCTCACGGAAAGCGGTAAATCGGGCGGTGGACTGACAGATGGCGGTGGGGCACCAAAGGGTCTCACCGAGGGAAGAGGTCCGAAAAGAGGTCTGACAGACGGTGGTGGGGCAAAAAAAGGGATTACAAACGGTATGGGCGCGGGAGCGGGACTCACCAACGGCAGGATCGGAAAAGGTCTCACCAACGGCTCGAAGGTATCCGCCACTTCAAGAAAACCGGAAATAAGCGATGCACTGAGGAAACGGATAGAAGGAAAGAAGGCCGAGATCAGGAAGCGAGGTCTCACCGATGGAAGCATGGGAGGATTGACCAACGGAGGGGGAAGGGGGCTTACCAACGGTTCCAAGGGGTTGAGCAAACCCGGCGGACTTTCCAACGGTTTCGGTGCCGGCGCCAAACGCTTTGGTCGCGGGACATTGTCGGATGGTAATGGTCTGACTAACGGGTCACGGGGATTTCGGAAAGGGTTGACCAACGGGAACGGCCTGACAAACGGTAACGGTCTCACCAACGGAACCTTTCAGATGAACCTGCTTCGGAGCAAGCAATCGGACAGGACCGTTTCACGAAAGGATCTGATTCAACACAGGCTAAGAAAGGACCGACTGACAGCAATAATCGTGGTTGCCATACTCATTATCATCCCGGTCATGGCCTTTTTCATGGGGGTCCAGTCCGAGACCAGACCTGTCACCATCGATGGCAAGTTCAATGACTGGAAGAAGCTGGATACGGTGAAAGAAAGGCAAGAGGAAACGGGCAACTCAAACATTGATCTGGTTGAGTACGGATTCCATTCATTTGAAGACATGGCATATTTCTATGCCGAGGTTGATGGTTCATTTTTCGAGGGAACGGAGATAGAAGAAAATAAAGTCGGCCTTGATACCCTGTACATATTCATTGAAAACCACAATGAGGACATGGATACCCAGTTCGGATACGATGTGGGAGGTATCACCGCCAACGAACTGATCATCGTAGAAGGGTACGACGGGATCAGCTCCGCAAGACACATGGTCTATTCCACGGAGGGTGGAGCAGAAACAGGCAATTCTCTTAATAATGATTGGAATAGATGGCAGCAGGATGCGTCCCCACTGTCCATCACCGGTGGTAGACAGATGGAGCTATCCCTCTCCGCAACCACCCCTCTTGCCGATGCGAAATGCTACTTCTTCCTGACCGACTCAGAAGGTAATTTCGATTCTGGAGATGCGACTATCGGCAAGAACATGGCTTCCTTGGTGATCAAACAAAAACCGATCAAGAGTGAGATATTCAACACCGGAGAAACTGTACTTTCCCTGGAGTTGACGGCATTCAATGACGATGTGAGAATCGATGGGATCAATAACCTGGTCCAGCGCAGCGGTCAGGATCTTACAAATGCAGAGGTGCTGGGTTTTTCCGGCAACAGTTTTCCCATGACCATACCCAAGGGGAACACCGAGACCATTGATCTATCTATCAGTCCGTCCCAGGTGTCAATCGGCATCGGGGATTCCGTGGATGTGGGGATAAGAAGCTCAGATGACGTTATTGTTGATGATGCCATCGTTCAGGTGATCGGTTATCGATCCAAGTTCAACCTTGGAAGAGCGCCGGACTATATAACCATCGACGGCGCGTTCGGTGATTGGGACAGGGTATCATCCTTCATGGATCAGGATAGTGTGCCGATAACCAATATCAACACAAACATCACCGATTTCCGTGTTCATATTGACAGTAACCGCCTGTCTTTTAAGATAGGGACCGAAGGAGTGACCCTGGGCGGAACATCGGTTCCCTTCTTCCCCAAATACATTCAGACCGGCGGAGCTGGACCTGGGGACGATGATGATACCCCGATTGAACCTGGGAAGGCCGACCGGGACAATGACGGCATTCCCGATGAAGATGACCAATACCCTGACGATTTCGACAATGACGGTATCCCCGATGAACGTGATCCGGATGCAAACGGGAACGGGATACTGGATTCGGATGAGGAGGGTGCGGAAGATGCGGGAGGTTTCAGAAGGCTGATGACGAGGGACACCGCAACCATATACATCGACAGCGATGGCAATTCCAACACAGGAACCGGAGCCCCGGGAGGTATAGGCGCCGACTGGAAGCTTGAGATTTCCGGAAGGAACAACGAAGTGATCGCTTCCAACCTATACAAATGGGACAACGCCACCAACAAGTGGTCAACTGACGTTTATCACTCAGGCGTCCCGGCCCAGTCCGGTGGAAACGGTCTCGAGGCCCAGTTCGATCAGGTGATAATGGATATCATTTTCCCGTTATCCTCAGGGATGGATACGTCTGATGCCAGGGTCTCTGTCGAACTTTCGGATTGGAACAAGGAAAACGTGGACATGACAGGGCCATTATCGCCAACATCTTCAACAAAAACAAAGCATGATGATATGATTGACGTGTCACTTGATATCAATGGTTTGACTAGGGCGGTATCAACCAAATCCGAAGTTATCACAACAGGGGATGATAACCTAATCCATTTTGACGATACTGAGATGTTCTACTTTTCACTGTGGGATGTACAGATGGATAATGGAATATACAAATTGACAATCGATGTCAAGGTGTTCACAATAGAGGAGGTATTCAGTCCCGAGGGGGATGGAGATGGTGGGTATTACGTTAATACAACCGATGGCTCTAGTATAACCTGGACCTATGTCGGAGGAGATGGTAAAGATAACCGACTTGAATCGTTATCAAAACCTGATTTGACGTTCGATGTTCTCCTGACGGCCCCCAGCGAAACCCAGATAGTGGTATTCGATGTGGCACTTTATGAAATTGATGATGTGGATTACGATACCGATTCCACTTCTGAAGTGACCATTCATGCACCTGAATATCCGACATTGCTTATTCCATTCATTTCGTTCATGGTGGCAGTCTTCGTGATACGAAGACCAAGGGAAAAACGATCCAATTATTCAAAGTGAAAAATCCACATTTGGCGATTTGTGGTTCAATCCCACCCGTTATTCAAACAGAAAAAAGAGAAGAGAGCCACTTTCGGCAATGATGTGATCATTTCCTCGATCCTTCGGAACCTTTCAGTTTCCTCACGATGACGGGAATTGAACCCGTGCCTAAGGATCATCGTACTCATATCAACATTGCAGATGAGCCGTGGTCAGGGTTCAATCCAGTCAGTGGCGTTAACACTAAAAAGAGAAGAGAGCCACTGACGGGAATTGAACCCGTGCCTAAGGATCATCGTACTCATATCAACATTGCAGATGAGCCGTGGTCAGGGTTCAATCCAGTCAGTGGCGTTAACACTAAAAAGAGAAGAGAGCCACTGACGGGAAT